>Ga0182027_10000491_pt1 | contig 69137 bp, 60 predicted proteins | sample 712E1DmetaG_FD_121300 | JGI IMG/M metagenome (GOLD analysis project Ga0182027, IMG submission 121300) | Permafrost microbial communities from Stordalen Mire, Sweden - 712E1D metaG (Illumina Assembly) | ecosystem: Environmental > Terrestrial > Soil > Wetlands > Permafrost | place: Sweden...
CAACACCAGCGGATCAGCCAATACGACTATTGGTAATACATCCGGCGGAACAATTATTATCGGTGCTGCTTCCGGATCTGATCTTCAATTAAACGATGCTCAGTGGAATATTTCCGGAGCCGGTGCTGCAAACTTTGCATCAATCGGAGTAGCCACTGCAGGTACAGGCGCATTTACAACCTTAACATCCTCTGGTAATACCACTCTTGGAACAGGAGCATCTAACACCAATACTTTTGGCTCCGGTACATCATCAATCAACACTATTGGAAATAGTACCACGCCTGGCGCCTTAACACTTTACGGATCAACCATTACCGCCGGATCAGCTGCTACAACCGCTATTACATTAGGCAATGTTACCAGTAATCCAACTTTCAGCTTACTCGGAAGCGGAGCCTTAACTATTAATCCAACTGCCTGGACAGCGACTCCGACAATTTCGGGACTTATTACCGGCACTTTAGGATTCTCTACCCCTGCAAATTTTGCCTTTACCGGAACAAATCCTTCAATTACAAATACCGCAGCCAACACGTTAACCCTTAATTCCGGATCAACAGGGAATCTTAATTTCTTCAACGCAAATTCATTTATTACAAATGGAGGATCATTAACACTTGCCGGCAATATGACATTTACAAATGCCGCCACTATCACTTTGGCAAACAATGCCGCAGCATTGAACATTGATTCGGGCTTGATGGTCTTTAACTCACTCAACAATAGGATTGGAATAAATACCGGCGCCAATACGATGCTTGCAGCGCTAGATGTCCGTGGCTCACTTAATACTCAACCAACAGCATCTATATCTGCAACTTCAAGCTTTGCCGCGTTAGTCGTGGACAATACTAAAGGACCTCTGTTTACTGCCAGCTCTTCCGGTATGCCAAGATTTGTTATTACTCAAGGCGGCAACGTAGGAATTAACACACAAAACCCAACCAATACATTATCTATTAATTCCCAAGTAACAAATTACTCCGGCCTGCAATTTACACAACTCAACAGTAACTCATCTGTGTCATCAAACTATTCACAACTTCTCGGACTTGACACGTTAGGCAACGTCGGTTTATCCAGCGCCGGTATTTCTCTAACCTCACCTGCCCTTGCCTACTGGGATGCTACCGGTGATCCAGCTGTGGCAAACCAGTCGTATCCGCAAGCTGCACCACTCAGTTTGGGCGCCACAACTTATACCCCAAATTGGACTTCTGGCAACGGCGAACAATTGACCGACACAAATGCGAGTGGGTACGAAACAGGCGATATCAACTGGAAATTTTCCCAAGTGCCATTCGAAGAAATCCAGTTCCAGTTTAAAGCAAGCCCCGGCGGCGCCTCTCCCGATGGAGCTGACAGTACCTGGTTCTACGGTTATGGAGACGACATTCCAACTACAGAATATGGTAACGCTACCGGTAGCACTCATAACTTCACCAAAGGTTACCTCATTTACTTCAGCGAGTACCATAGCTGCGCCGGTATTAGCTATGGCGTATATACCGATGGCAACCAGTGTACCGCTGGCGCCCAAGGCACCTATCCTATGGCCGCTGCGCCCCTTTACAATGTTGCTGACGGCAAGTTTCATGCTGTGGATATCCAAATCCTTTATAACCAGATCGTTGTCCGCTGGGACGGCAACGTTATCCTAACCGCCACAGATAGTTTTGGCCGGGACGTCTCTAACCTAAACTTTGGTTTTGCTTCGCGTACCGGCGGACAATATGACAACCATTATATCAAAGGTTTGCTCGTTACAAAGCTTGGTACCAATACCTCCCAGTATTATGTTAGTAGTAACGTATCACCGCTTGCCAGCGGCTTGTACTGGAATAACGGGGGGACAGCCCCCGCTAAAACAACGGGCTTAGGCGCCTTAGGTATCGGTGTCACAAACCCGCAATATACTCTAACCACTAACGGCACATTTGATATTAATGCTCCGGTTTATAACATAGGCACCGTATGCCAAGCTTCAACGAACGCTTGTCTAACAACACAGGCAGCAGGTTATGTGCCGGTAGCAGGTACCAATATTTACGGCTCCGGCACAACCTTTACGGCAGCTATGGTTGGAGACATTATTACCATGTCTGATGGCATACAGGAAACAATTACTGGCTACACCAGCGCCACACAAATTTCTGTTGGAGCAGTTAACTCAAGGGTGTCAAGTCTAGGTACCTATAGCATCAATGCCCCGCAAACCTTAATGGTCAGTAACACAAACTACTCATTACCCGCTGTTAATATTGGTGGCATGAATGCTTATGCCGCGCTTAGCGTTAATAATTCCAGTACAGGCGATATCTTTACTGCCAGCGGCAGCGGCACAACCAGATTTACAATTAGACAAAACGGATCCATAAATGCTGCTGCTGCAACAACAACCGGCAACTTATACAATTTTGACATGGCAGGTAGCCCTACCCTAACAGGTGATACAACTGGAATTAATCTGGATGTTTCCGGTACTAGTGCCACCACCCATGCTCTTACCGCCCTTAATATCGCCAGCTTCCAAGGTGGATCAACTACTAACACCGGAATAAATCTTGCAGGCTTGGTAACTACAAACGGTGCTAATAACTACGGAATTAACGTAGGAGCACTTTCCGGTTCGGGCACAAATAATGCCGCAATCAATATCGCAACTTTGACTTCCACGGGTACTACCTCAACCGGTCTTAACATCGTCGGATTATCCGGAAATGCAACAACAAATTATGGCATTAACATCGGTACCGTTAATGGAACAGGAACTGACTATGGACTTAACATTGCCGGTTCTTCTGCGATTACAAATGTTTATGGAATAAGGCTGCAAAACATTTCCGCTAGCGCAACCGATTATTCCATTTATGCCGATGCTCTTGCAAAAAGCTATTTTGCCGGAAGTGTCGGTATTGGCACTACCACTCCAAGAGCTCAACTTGATGTCACCCAAAACGGAACTGCAACCGCTTCGGCATTTATCGAAAACGCGGCGACTGGAACAGGCGGAGTCGGCTTGGCAGTAAAATTGGGAGCAACAACTTTTAACCTCGCTAATCATTTCGCTAATTTCTTGGATTACAACGGCAAGATTATTGGAGACATCAGGATGGCCAGCGCCACTTCCGTTGCGTATCAAACCGGTGGTATTGCAGATTTTGCCGAATACTTAAAGAAAGATTCTAATCTAAGTATTGACTGGGGCTCGGTTCTTTGCCAAAACGATCAAGGTAATGTTGAGCCTTGTGCCAACGCTAACGCGTCCGCGCATGTTGTCGGTGTCGCTTCGCAATTCCCAAGCTTTGTCGGAGGAGAAGATTTGGGAGACTCATCAATCACCGTCGGTTTAACCGGAGTTGTTTCTACTCAAGTTGTCGGCGATATTAAATCCGGCGATTATATTGCAATGTCTGATCTGGCTGGCGTTGGTACTAAAGCCACAACTGCCGGACAAGTTGTCGGAGTAGCTTTGGAGGATTATGATTCTGACCAGGTAGGAAAGATTCAAGTTAAGGTAGCTCCGTCATGGTATGATCCGCAAGTACAATTGACTGATACGGGCAATCTAAATTTAATTGACCAAAATTCGTCTGATACCAACTTTACTATTCCCCACTATTATACTTTGAATGATGTTTTGGGAAATCCCTTACAAAGAGTCGGAGAATTCTCCGATGCCGCGATTGCTAATTTGAAAGCGGGCTTCGTAAGTGCCGGGCAAGTTACCACCAATGCCTTATCGGTTGCAACCGAAAATGTCACCATCAACGGACAAAGTCTGAAAGATTATATTACATCGGTTGTTAATGAAGTTTTGGGCAATCAATCTGGAGGGCCGACACCGGAAAATATGCATGCCGACTTAATTACACCGCTGGCCTCCGATTCGGCATTGGCGATTAAATTTGATAATACCAAATTATCTATCTTGAATTCTAATTCCGCTACCGGTTCTGCAGTTGCAACAATTGATAATCAGGGCAACGCTTCGTTTAGCGGATCGTTAACTTCCGACAACTTAATTACCAATAACGGAACAGTTGCGGGAACGCTAAATGTTGCAACATTAACTGCCAACAACATTAATTTGTCATCCCAAGCTTTGGCCGATCTCTCAACACAACTTTCCACCGCTTCCGGATTTGCGATCAATGGCAACTTCCAGATTGATGGACAATTAACCGCAGGCAGCAGTAGTTTTGGCTCCGAAGGGCAATTGTCGGTTGACGGAAACGGCAACTTAACAACCAGCGGCAATATTAGCTTAAGTAATGGAACTATCAGCTCTGATACCAACGGTGACGTTATTAATCAATTAGCAAGCGATACTAACAACAGCAATCCGACCAAATTCACTTTCAAAAATGCCGCCGGCGCCAATGTTTTCTCGGTTGACAGCAATGGCAATGCCGCATTATCCGGAACTTTAACTACCTCAAGCGGAACCTATGATTTGGCCGAAGATTATCCGACCAGCGATAATAGTATTGAAGCCGGCGATGTTTTATCGATTGACCAAACTTCTGACGGGCTTATACAAAAATCAAACGGTGCTTATGACACAAGCGTTATTGGTATTTATTCCGAAAAGCCGGGCTTTAGATTGTCGGAAACTAATGCTACAAACGGCGACAAGAATGTGCCAATTGCGCTTGCCGGCAGAGTTCCGGTTAAAGTCAGTACCGAAAACGGCGCAATTCATACAGGCGACTACTTAACTACTTCTTCCATTGCCGGCGTCGCGATGAAAGCGACTAAACCCGGACAGGCAATCGGAAAAGCTTTGCAAGACTTTGACAAAACCGGAATCGGTAAGATTATGGTCTTTGTGAATATTTCTTTTGCCGATCCAAAGAAAGCTTTAGCCAACATTATTACCGATGACAACGGCAACATTGCAATTTCTAACGTCAGCTCTACCTCGATTGTCTTACCACAAAATTTACGAATCGGCAGTAAAGAAATTGGCGGAACGCTAAACAATGCGTTATTGGCAATAAGCGATGCAATTACCACTCATGAAAATAAATTGAATACTTTGCAGACCGACGTATTGGGACTGGCTACAGAGTCCGCCGGTTTAAGTTCAAAAGTTGACAATCTGGAAGCATCAGCCTCTTCGCAATTAGCTCAAGCTAATGATAAAGTTGCCTCAACTGCTGCAGATGTCGTGTCTTTGAACAAAAAAGTTGATGACATAATTTCCAGTCTTAGCGCCGTTGCCGCAGCTCCTTACAATGTCAGCTCGGCTGCTGATCTTGGTCTTGGCAACGATGTACAACTTAGTACCGCGACAATTTCTGGGAACCTGAATGTCTTAGGTCAAACTACAGTTAATGATCTTGGTGTCACCGGCAATGTTTCAATGGGACTTCTAAAAATTAACGGGCTGGATGACAACGGCACAGCCAGTATTAATACCTTGTCCGGTGATCTTAATCTCCAAAATTACGGTTTGGGCGGATTAAATATTTTGTCCGGAAAAGTTGTGATTGATAAATCAGGCAATGTTAATATTCAACAAGCAGTTAGCGCTAAAACCGTAAATACAACAAAACTTAACATCGTAACCGATACTGCCACAACCTCGGCTGCGCTTTCCGCGTCCGCCGGAACTGCAACAATTAATGCCAATACCAACAGCGTAACTATTAAGACAACCGCTGTTACCAACAATTCCCTGATCTATATTACATTTAATGGTGACTATAGCCCGGCTGTTAGATATTGGATCGACACTAAAGTTGCCGGAAATAGTTTTACGGTTAAACTTGACGCAGCAGTTAACAATAGTGTCAAATTCAACTGGTGGATAGTTAATTAATTTTCAATTTTAAAATAACTTGCGTATTGTAATCCAATTCCCCAAACTGATATTATAAATATACTGCCTATGGAATCTAAAGATCAAAAATTTATCCTCTGGTTTGACGAAATCAATAAAGATGACATTCCTCTGGTAGGCGGAAAAAATGCCAACTTGGGTGAAATGTACCAAAACTTGGTAAATGCCAAAAACGAAACTTTTCCCGATGAACAGATTAAAGTTCCCTTCGGTTTTGCGGTAACCGCTTATTCCTACCGTTATTTCCTCGAAAAAAATGAATTGACTAAAAGAATTAGCGAAATTTTAGATAACCTCGACACTAATAATATGCACACGCTGGAAAAGGCCGGAGATAAAGTTAGGGAAATGATTATATCCGCAAAATTTCCGCAAGATTTGGAAGATGCAATCGTTACAGCCTACAAAGAATTGGCAGTTAAATTAAATATTGACGTTTCGGATTTGGATGTGGCCGTCAGATCGTCTGCAACGGCTGAAGATTTAGCCACAGCTTCTTTTGCCGGACAACAGGAATCGTACCTGAACGTCCACGGCAATCACCATGTTTTGGAAGCCATTAAAAAAGCTTTTGCCTCGCTTTTTACCAACCGCGCAATTTCTTACAGGGTTGATCAGCATTTTGATCATTTCCAAATTTCGCTTTCCTGCGCCGTGCAAAAAATGGTTAGAAGCGATAAGGGTTGCTCCGGTGTTATGTTTACTCTCGATACCGAATCCGGATTTAGAAATGTTGTACTAATAAACGGCTCGTGGGGACTTGGAGAATTCATTGTTAAAGGCGTGGTCACGCCCGATGAATATATGGTTTTTAAACCAACTTTGGGCAAAGGGAAAAAAGCGATTATCAATAAAAAATTAGGCAGTAAAGAAAAGAAGTTAATTTACGCCCATGAAGGGACAAATCCAACCCGGGAAATCATTGTCCACGACGTAGACCGCAATAGATTTGTTTTAAATGACGATCAAATCCTGCAACTTTCCAAATGGGGTATGATTGTTGAACAACATTATAAAAAACCCATGGATATGGAATGGGCTTTTGACGGTGAAGAATTGTATATTGTTCAGGCCCGCCCCGAAACAGTGCAAGCCCGTAAAGACTTAACTGTTTTGGAAGATTATAAATTACTGGAACATGGAAAAGTGCTAACGGAAGGAGCAGCGGTTGGTTTAAGAATTGGTGCCGGACGTGCCCGTTTTATTAAAGAACCAAGCGAGTTGGATCAGTTTCAACAAGGTGAAGTTTTGGTGGCCGAAATGACCGATCCCGATTGGGAACCAATTATGAAAAAGGCTTCGGCGATTGTTACCAATTCCGGCGGAAGAACCTCACACGCAGCTATTGTTTCCCGAGAGCTGGGAATTCCGGCCATTGTTGGCACCACTAATGCCACAAAAGTCATCTCAACGGGTACCGAAATCACAGTTTGTTGTGCCGAAGGAGAAGATGGCAAAGTTTATGAGGGAAATTTAAAGTTTGAAGTTCAAAAAACCGATCTTAAAGATTTTCAAGCGCCAAAAACCAAAATTAAAATGATTGTGGCCGATCCCGATTTTGTTTTCTCTTATTCATTCATCCCTAATAAAGGCGTTGGCTTGGCGCGCGAGGAATTTATTATTTCTAATTTTATTAAAGTTCATCCAAACGCCTTATTAAATTTCGACAAGTTGACCGATGAAAAAGTAAAAAGAGAAATTGATAAATTAACTGCCGGATATAACAACCGACTTGATTATTACATTCAAAAATTAGCCTACGGCGTCGGTATTATTGCCTCCGCTTTTTATCCGCATGAGGTAATTTTAAGATTTAGTGATTTCAAAACTAATGAATATTCTACCCTTTTGGGAGGCAGCGAATATGAGCCAAAAGAAGAAAATCCGATGATCGGATGGAGAGGCGCCAGTAGGTATTATGATCCTAATTTCGAGGCCGCATTTGCCCTGGAATGCCAGGCAGTTAAGAAAGTCCGTGAAGAAATGGGACTATACAACCTCCAAGTGATGATCCCCTTCTGTAGGACGCCTGAAGAGGGTAGACAGGTGCTTGAGGTAATGGCTAAGAACGGGCTCCCCCATCAAAAGATTGAGAATGCCAGAGAGGTTGCCAAAAGCGATCAGATTGATGAAAGATTAAGAGTCTGGGCAATGGCAGAAATTCCCTCCAATATCTTGCAAGTCGATGAATTCGCAGCGCTTTTTGACGGTTTTTCTATCGGCTCAAATGACTTAACCCAATTAACATTAGGTCTTGACCGGGATTCTAAAATCGTTGCACACATTGGCAATGAAAAAAGTAATGCTGTTAAAAGATTAATTAAAATGTTAATTCATGACGCTCATGAGTTGGGCGTACCGGTCGGGATTTGCGGACAGGGACCATCTGATTTTCCTGATTTTGCAGAATTTTTAGTTGAAGAGGGCATCGATTCTATTAGCTTACAACCGGACAGTGTTTTAAAAACCTCGATAAAGCTCAAAGAGCTTGAAGACCGCTTGGGCAAATAATTAAAGTAGTATAATAATTCAAAGAGCTTACTTATGCCAATATTAATACTATCCGTTGCGGTTATATTTTCCGTCATCGCCCTCTTTATTAATCTTCCAGCAGGCGGCGCAAATCTTAATCCATTTAATAATTATTTTATTTATGGCGTAAATCTTATTAGTCATCATTTCCTAATTTTTTTTCTAGGTCTTAGTTTATTAACTTTTATTATTACCCGCATTGTCAAAATTGAAAAATCTCACCCACCACATCAGAAAATCTTTTTTTATCTGACTCAGGTTTTTTCGGTTTTTCTAATCGGTCTTTTTCTTTCATATCTTTTATTATTAATTGTTGCGCTGTTGGAATTAAATGTTCTTTCTCTGATGGTAAATATTAATCCCCACTCTTTGGGTATTATTACCGATAGAGAAAAAGTCGTAAAAACGCTTAAGGCAAGCGTTAATCCTCCACAAATTATTGCCAGTGACAATGATCAATACAAGGAACTGCAAGCTATTGCCCAAACTACAACCGGCACCGGCAGTTTTTACGGAAGCTCAATTTTACCCTCAATTCCAAAGCTTTTTGTTTTACCAATTAAAAAAATTGGCTCCAGCATAATGTTAGACCAGACGTTAATTATTTCCGAAATCAATCCGCAAGATTTACAAGAGTACAGTCCTCTTGTGGGATATTTATTTATAAAAAATTATTTCCCTACCGAAGCGGTTAAATTTTATCCTAAAATTTTTGTAATGAGCGAGGACGAATATCAAAAATATCGACAACAAGATTTTAATAAAAAAGTAGCTGATGTCCAGCTGCAATTAAATGAAACTAACCAAAGCATCGCTACGCTTTCCGCTGCTATTCAAAATGAAAAAGATAATATTACCGACAATCAAAATTTTATAACCTCAGGCTATTTGCAGCGCGATAAACAATACAATAATTGTATGAGCGTCGGCAATTATCAATCGGGCGGATTTTACCATACCAACTCCAAAGATTATTGCCAAAGTCAGGTCGCAAATTTAAATAACGCTATTCAGAAAGCAAGCGATAATCTTGATGGTTTTAATAATCAATTGCTTGCTGATCAAAATTCGCTTACAACCGAAAAGCTCTATGCTAACTTTTTTGCAACACAAGTAAAATTAGGTAATCTTCTTAAGGTAAATATTCCCCATGAACTCGGGGCATTTGATCCGCCGGATACGATAAAAATATTAATCAATACCACTAGCTCCCATGCGATAGCCGATTATTTTGAAACCGTAGTTCATGAATATTTGCATTACGCAAGTTATAGTGATAAAAAAAATTTTACCACTTCGTTTTTTGAGGAAGGACTAACTGAATATTTTGCCAGAAAAGCTATCCAAAATAGCATAAACGTCACCACGAATTCCGGATACCCTGTTTATGTTAAGATTATTAGCGAAATTACTAAGATAATTCCGGAGAGTGAATTGGCTGATATTTATTTTTCTAAAGATGAGTTGGGACTTAGGTCCGCTTTAGATAGAGTTTATGGCGACAATTTTTATGCTAATAATCTTATTAATTTTGAGACATTACAATATACGTCTGACCTAAACCAAATCTTAAAGCTGGCAAATACGATCATGGCAAAAATTGGTGGCGCGCCACTAAAAGCATCTGACATTATTAGTACCTCCAGTAATTTATAATATCCGTTGAAATTTACTTTCCTTTATGGAGTGGCTGTTGGAGCTACCGGCGCAACCGTTGGGATTGGTGATAATTGTGGGATTTTAGCATTAGGATTACTTTTAACCGGAGATGGCACTGTTACTTTTGGCGGGTTATTTAAGCTTGGAACATTAACGCCTGTAACGTTTCCATTTTGCAATGCGCTTGTACCCTGAGCCGCCGCGGTTGCCTGCGCTGTCTTAGCATTAGCTGCAACTTTAGCTTTTAAGTCAGACAGAAAACTGTTAGCCGCTTTATAATCCGGACTATTCGGGTTTGTTTGTAACAATGTTACCAGTTGTTGAGCTACTGTTGTTGCATCTTGCAAATCATTACTATCTCTATAAGCAATCGCCAAATTATAATAAGCATTAGCATAATCCGGTTTTAGATTTGTTGCGTCAGAGAAATATCTGGCCGCCAAGTCATATCTTTTAACAGAATAATATACTCCTCCAACGCTGACTCTTAGTGCCGGATTAAGCGGATCTCTTTGAATAGCACTCCCATATGCGTCTAGTGAAAAGGCTAAAGCGTTTTGCGCAACACCGGTAATATTTCTGTAGATCGAGGCCAAAACTTCCCAATTCCTAGCAGATCTCGGACTTAAGGTAACAGCTACTCTTCCCTCATTGATCGCTTGCGAAAGAAGTGTCTGAATTGTTTTTTTATCCTGATCTGTTAACGATCCTGCCGGCGATGTTTTACTTGGACCCTTTTGGATTGCCAAGGCATTTGCTAAGGCAAAATTTGTTTGCGCCATGTCAACTCTATATAAATCTACTTCCGGGTTAATCGCTTCCGCTTTTTGTAAATATTGGTACGTTAATGTTCCGTTTTTGTTAGCCTGAGTAAGCGCAAGTCTGTGGTAGTAATCGGCAGCGGCCACGTTATACGTTTTATATAAGACCGGCACTGCCGCAACTAAGAATAGTATGAAAATAACGATTGGAAAAAGATCAATTTGCTTATTATTATTAGTTAAGGCTTTAATTCCAATCGAAAATTCCAATACTTTTTCCCTAATGGATTTTTGCGCCATCATCAGAGCAGCAATCACCAATAGTGATGTGACGAACGACACGATGGTTGTTGCATGGATAAAGAGTAAGCCGATTGACGCCAAGCCGCTGACTGCAAGCGCATTTAAGATTACATGCGAGTCGTCTTGTGACTCAGTTGATTCTTTGATAAACATATTTTTCCAGCTGTTAACCGCAACTACAATGCAGACAAATACCAATCCAAGTAGTCCTAATATCCCCAATGTTCCCAATTCCTGCAGGAATTCATTATTGGCCGAGTCAAAAGAGAAATTCCAAATATTAAGCGTGTTGAATTCCAATGGTTTATAGGTTGCAAAATTAAATAGGTATGTTGACGGACCCGTACCAATGAATGGCGCATCTCTAAACACCGATGCGCTTATTTTCCATGATGTAGCTAAAGGAAGTTGAATTTCTTTTGGAAAGCTTGCTTCTAATTTTTGGACTGCATTAACTCCGCCCAAAGGTAAGTATGCTAGCGCAAAAACCAAAGCCGTTGTTGCAACCGGAATTAAAAACATTCCCAATGTTTTTTTAACTTTATGTGGTTTTGCAATAAATGCGCAAAGTCCAAAGACAATTAAAAGTAATACGTAGCTTGGCAAAGAGCCTGTTAAAACAATCACTGCGGAAAAAAGAATAGCTAAGGGAAGCGCGACCGGCGCGGGAAGATATTTATTTAATTTTGTTAAAGAAAGAAGCGGTAATGGCAGGAGCATTAAAAGAAATGCAATCGTTGAGAAAGTTGCGCCGGTTGGAGTAAAGTTAACGGCTTTTGCAAAATCAAAAGGTAAATATAGCTTGAAAAACGCCATTAAGCTTATTACTGTTATTAGCGTCGCACTCCCGTAAAGAATATACAAAAAGCTTTTAACTTTATTAAGTGTTTTAAGCTGGGAGACTGTTACGAAATACAATAATATATATACTACCCACGAAACTGCCGATCCATGAACATTTGGAAAATTACCATAAATTGCCGGATACTTGGTTGCGCTAAAAATGGTTGAAACTATTACTACTCCCAATAAGAACAGTAACGGAATATCTAAAGGTGTTCTCGTTATTGTTACTTTTCCTTTTAAAATCCAGGAAAAAATCCAAAGGCCAAGCAAAACTACTGTTGCAACAACCAGAAAAATTAACTTTGGCATTTCGTAAAATTCCGTTGTTTGATTAAGGAATAATAGAGGAGTTACTCCGGCAACCAAAAGAATCAAAAATGTAATTACGTTATCTAAGTAGGCACTAATTTTTTGTTTCATAACAATTTATAATTTCCTGAGTCTTATTTGAAAGATACAAATATTAAAACAAATACAGAAGAACTCGTCAATAAGCAATTTAACTTTTTATCCCTTGACAACACGTAATTAGCCTTAATATACTCTATTTATGGAAAAGAACTTTCCCTTAGCCGTATTTTCCGCCCGATTTCCGAATGACAACATTTGCCTTGAAGAAATTAGAAGATGGCGATTCCCGCAGGGGATCTACTGTAATCACTGCCGGAAAATAACTAGACATTACAAACTATCGGGAAGACCTGTTTATACTTGTAAGTTTTGCCGCAGTCAAATATCACCGCTAGTTAATACTATTTTTGAAAAAACCACAACACCGCTTCGTTTATGGTTTTATGCATTATTTTTAATGACACACACAAGAGCCGGTATTTCCGTAAAATTATTACAACGCGAGCTCAATGTTACTTATAAAACTGCCTGGAAAATGTATAACAATATCCTACGACTTATGCAGCAAAATAATGGAGATTTATTATCCGATGCTCAAGTTCGCAAATGGATTTTCTTCAATAAAATCGAATTGAAAGTGGTCGAGAAAAAGCAAGAATCTTTAACTCAATAATTATTTCGTATGGACAGCGCGTCTTAATAATTCAAAGAAATCATCTCTTGCGCTTTTTCTTCCTCCACCTTTTAAAACTTCTTTAATTTTTTTATTTTTTATTCTTAAGCGTAATTTTTTCATAAAAATGACTATTCTAAATTCGCTGTTATGTCTTGATATTTTTCCTGATTACTTAATTTGTCCGCATATTCCTTAGTCTTTTCTTGAAGTTCAGTCATTTTACCGACAAGCTCTTCATTACCAAGTTTTAAGTCAATGTTATGAACTCTTAGTTCTTCTTTCATTACAAACCGCTCCAACTCAAATCTATACAAAAGCCTTATATTAAGCCAGGCAAAAAGAATTGTAAAAACAATTACCAGCATAATTAGTACTGCCGTTGCCTCGTATGATGCATATATTCCCAAACGTACCCCAATTAGACTTAACAAACCAAGAATAAAAATAATAACAACATTTATTATTAATAATTTCAAAGTAAACATACTACTGATTGAATCGGTTGTAAACATTCCCGTCAATCCCCTGGCCGGCCAACGCAATAAAATCGCAGAGCATAATAAAACAAAAACAATCGCTAACGAAAGTGGCGTATAAGGAACGCTTATCCTTGTCGGCGATAATTGTAAATATAGATATCCTAAAATTGCCATCGAATTAATAATCAAAATAACAAAGGCAAATAAATCAACTACGTGAAAACGAGCCGGAGCTTTTACCCGCGGCAAAATTAGTCCTACGCCAATTAATAAAAGGCTAAAACCGATACTTAAATCTATTTGTTTTGCGTAAATTAAACCAAATCCAAACATAAATAAAATTCCTGCCAAAAGCACTAATATAGCGCAAGCAAAAGAAATAATAAGACAACCAATTCTTAAATATTTCGCCTGCTTATTCGATGCCTGAAAAGGATTCAACTGTCCTTCGAGAAAAAGCGGTATTGTCGCTAGTATAAGAGCAACTCCGATAATCGGTAAAAAAAATAAAGTCGCAAACCCAAGTGCAAAAACCAACAGACTTATTATTAAAGATAGCTTTTGTAAAACACCGGTGAGTTTTTTATTTTCCGGTAGATGAATTTTTCTTAAAGAATAACTACTTTCTGGCATTAATTTAAATATACCACTTACTCACTCTTTTTTTCAGTTAATATCATTTTGCAAGAAAAGGCTAGATTTAAAGAAAATTTAATGATAAAATTCTTTAGTACATTCTGCCGTAGTCCCAAAAGGTGGTAAGACTTGAAGGAACTATTGCAAAGATAAATATTCCCCTGTAGCTCAATGGTAGAGCGCCTCGCTGTTAACGAGGATGTTTGAGGTCCGAGTCCTCACGGGGGAGCAAGGCTAATTTTGGTACCCGGGAGAGTCTTATTATAACCTCACCTTTAACTTATTCTTAAATTGTGAGATGATTTATTTATGGAAGAAAAGATTAAGCAAGCTAACCCAACTCTGCATAGATATTTATTTACAGTTACCACTTTTTCAAAACTTCTAGCTTTAAGTCTTTTTATTATCCTTCCATTCTTAGGATTTTATTTGGGAATGCAATACCAACAAAAAGTAACAGTAGTTACCCCAATTGCATTAGAAGTTCAGAAAATTCCAACACCAACTCCTACTTTAATTGATACTACAAACTGGAAAATATATACAAATACCGTTGCCGGATATTCTTTAAAATATCCGTCAGGTTGGCAACTTTTGACCAATGCCAATAACTATCCTACAAACATTATATTAGAAAGCCCGGATTATCTAGAAAATTCGCCATGGACAGGAGCTAGAATAGAACTATCAGCTTACGGCACAACAACCTCGACAAATGTTAAAGACGTACTCAATGCAGAAGTAGAATCAGGCTCCCTTAGCGCTTATAAGAATTATAAAGAACTTCAAATAAACGGGGTAAAGGCAATCCAATACGATATTACTTTTCTTGATAATAATGGTTTACTTTTTACCTCAACTGACGTTAGCTTTATTGAGAATAAGAGAATGTATACGTTTAGTCTATCGTACTATCCAAGCATAGAACCAAAAAATAAATATTTGGCGACTTTTCAAAATATTATTTCTACTTTTAGGCTGACACCGTAAAAGCAGGGTCTAATTGTAATTTTTTTATTTCCTCCCACCTTTGTCTCAATTCTCCGATATAGCTTAAGTTTTGGAAGGATTCTATGACTTTTGCCGTTATAATAATCTCAGGGCTGGGGAGCCCCGTTCTAGCCTCAAAATATAACCACCTCTAATTATCTGTTATAATTTTCTTATGAAGAAAAAGCTTCTGAGGTTATTAATTGAAATGGGTTTTATCATCTTCTTATTTTATTCCAATCTATTAATGGGTGAGTTTACCCATTCTCATTTAGGGCAAGAGAGAGGTTTAGCTTGGGCCCTCGGAGATATCTTTACATTAACTAATTTTATTATTGCTATAGTCGCTGCATTCATTGGATATATAGTCTTCGAATATTTCCGTAAAATGTTCTAACGTCGTCTATCCCCTCGGAGCTTAATAGTAAACTAATTCTGGGATAATAGTTGCTTACATAGTGAACCAGAGGGAGCTGCGTAGCCTCAAAAGTACATCTGGTATAATTTACTGATGGAAGATTTATCAGAAAAAGCGATAAAAGCAAATTGTCCACATTGTGCCCTAGCTTCTCAAGCATATTCCTATATACTTGAAAAAACAGATAATTTTTATATCATTTGTGATGCTCATCCTCTTGTTGAGGGACATATTTTAATAATTCCCAGACAGCATATTTCTTGTGTGGGAGCATATCCAGAGATTTTATTTAAAGAGTTCCTGAAATTAAACAATAAAGTTTCACAGTTTCTTATGGAGAATTACAAATCAGTAAGTTCTTTTGAACATGGCATATTTGGACAAACTGTTTTTCATTCCCATATACACTATCTCCCCTTTAACGGAAAACCTACGGATATTGTTCCTGAAAATAAAATATCAATAATACCTAATTTATCTGAATTAAAGAATTTACTAAAAAAAGATGGAGGATATTTATTCTTTTCCTTAGAAGATAATCTAATATCTGTTGACGTTGATATTACTACTCCTCGTTTCTTTAGAGATAGATATGCCAGAGCGCTTGGCAAACCAGAGAGAGGTAATTGGAAAGAAATGCATGGAAATCAAAAACTTATGAAGGAAGCAAAAACAGACAACGATAATATTCAAGTAAAATGGAGGTCCTTCTTCACACAGTAGTGTAAGTTCCAATATCCTCTATTCCTCGGAGCAAAAGTTGTAGTGATTACAGTTTAGTGTACTATAACCACGTTTTATCACAATTACACTATTATCGCTTGAAATAGTATAATATAAAGAATGAAAGGAGGAACAGTAGATTTAATCAATAAATCTATTAAAAATACTATGAACGGAACAATTAAAACAAAAACAGATAGAGGATTTGGATTTATTTCTCGTGACGGAGAAGCAAAGGATCTTTTTTTTCACTCTAGTGATTTGAGCGGTGTTACTTTTGATGAGCTTCAAGCTGGAGCAGCCGTTACATTTGATGTTGAGGATGGTGAAAAAGGCCCAAGAGCAAAAAATGTAAAACTTGCCTAATAATGTTGACAAAGCAATACAAAAAGTCTTGCTTCATGCAAGATTTTTTGTATTCTATGCACCTTACGGTAATCCTTATTGTTTTAAGTAGTAAAATAGGTTCTAACATCGTCTATCTCTCGGAGCAAAATTAGGATGATAAAGTTGATAAGATAAAACTTTTGGCTTTTTTATTTTTATTCCAGATTCCTCTTGATTCCTCTTGTGTCTTTACTAAATCCGGATATTGTTCAGGTTTTTGAGTACCGATAATTTGGGTAAACTCAACTTCTTCCATAATTAATCCATTAAAGACTTCGGAGGTGGCCCACGGCTTTTGATCTTCAGGACTTATATTAGGAATAAGTTTCCTCGCCAAGTCAAAAAATAAAAAGTGCAGCATTTCGTGCACGGCAACGCTTAGAAATCCTCGTGGATGCTGCCAATAGAATTGAAATGTTTTATCCTCAAGAAATCTGGGATTGCAATTAATGATAGATGGATAAGCTTCATATTTTCCTTCTGGCCAAGGATGATTCTCAAAGTATCTGTCACAAGCTCTAAAAAAAGATTCCTGTTTTTTTAACCAAGCATTTTCTGCTTCTTTCCTAGATTGTTCAAGCTCGTCTTGATGATCAAGATAATATTGATCAAAATATTCACTGATCAGATTTTTTGCTGATAGTTCATCTATTTCTCGTGTTTTAGACAGTTTTGGATGTATTTGAATGATTCCGTCCCCGAAATCAACACCGCCTGCTTTTGTGTTTAAAAAATCAAAAAAAGTCTTTTTATCAAGATCTTTGTTTAATAAAATTTTCAAGTGAGGGTACATGCTTTTATTCTATATCATTTTAGTAAAATAGTTTCGAATACTGTCTATCCCCGCGGAACAAATTAGCCCCAAAATTGACTTCTTTTTAAACTTAGAAGACAATATATGTGTAAGGAAATATTTTATGAATCTTATAACAAAACTTATTGTTTTTGTTGTAATCATTATATCCGTTAATAATTTCGTTTTGTATTATGCTATTACGAACAGGGTGCATTCAAGAATACACTCGGTTGGTATGATAGTATTTTTGATTAGTCTTATTGAAATAGTGGCAATTGGAATTTGGGATTATATCCACTTAAAATGATTGGCTAATTAAACATACTTTCTTCTTGGACCTCGGTTGCATAATCTATTATTGTTGGTATAATAGGTGAAATTAATTCAAATTGCCTTAAAAATTTATCCGCATTATGAATAAAGAAGTCATTGTTGTCGGAAGCTATGTGCAGGATTTATCCTTTCGGACACAACAATTCCCCTCTCCTGGAGAAACTAGAATCGGTATTTTCAAAACAGGACAAGGAGGAAAAGGTTTTAATCAAGCAGTAGCCTGCAGCAGGCAAGGCGTTGAAACAGGTTTTATAGGAGCAATTGGTAATGATGCTTTTGGGAAAGAGGTACAAGAATTTGTTTCCGAAGAAGAGTTCCTAAAACCATTTTTTTACCATGACCAAAATAATCCTACGGGAGCGGCAGCAATAATTGTTAATGAAAAAGGACAAAATTTAATTACAGTAGCCCTGGGAGCCAATGATCATCTACCACCGTCTTTTATTGAATCTCTAAAAGATGAAGTAGGAAATTCATCAATTCTTTTATGTCAGTTGGAAAGCAATTTGGATTCAACCGCGGAGGCATTGCTTATTGCCAGCGGAAAATCTTTAATAAGAATCTTAAATCCTGCGCCGATAAATCAATCATTTGATCCTGATTTACTGCAGTATGTAAACGTAATTACTCCCAATGAAAGTGAATTTTTGTATTTAGTTAAAAGGATGGGATATTCTTCCGAATACACAACTCAAACACTTATTGAAGAAGCAATAAATTATCCTTCAAGAGTACATGAGTTATGCAACGAAATACCGGTTGACACAACTGTTATAACTTTGGGAGATATGGGCTGTTTTGTATCCCACAGAAACAAAAGCGAAAAAGGCTATTATCATTCTCCTGCTAAAGCAGTTACGACAGTTGATACTACCGGAGCCGGAGACGCTTTTAGCGGCGGACTGGCAGCCGGACTAATAAAAAATAACTATGATTTTGAAAAAGCAATTAAATATGCTACGGCTGTTGCGGCTTTATCAACAACAAAACAAGGTACTGCACCATCTATGCCTACCGCTTATGAAGTAAATAATTTTTTAAAATAAATGAAACAACTAGTGTTAACAAAAGAACAGTTTGCAAGCAAAATCGATCATACCGCTTTAAAAGCAGAAACAACCGAAAATGATATTAAAGTATTGGCAGCAGAGGCAGCCAAATTCCATTTTTTTTCGGTCTGCGTTAATCCCGATAGAGTATCTGCCGCATTTTCAGCCTTAAGAAAAAAATCCATGTCTGATGTTAAAATTACTTCAGTTGTGGGCTTTCCACTAGGTGCCAACAAAAGCATTACAAAGGCATTTGAAGCAGAAAATGCTGTAAAAAATGGCGCTTTAGAAATTGATATGGTAGCAAATATTGGAAGGCTGATGGATCGGGATTTTAATTATGTAGAAAATGACATTAATGAAGTTTTACGGGCAATCCCCTCGCAAATATTATTAAAAGTAATTATTGAGATTTCAGCATTGCCTCAAGAGTTAAAAAAAGACGCTGCGAAAATCGTTGCTAATACAAAAGCAGCATTTATTAAAACCTCTACGGGTTTTCACAAAAAAGGTGGCGCTACAATAGAGGATGTTTCGTTACTGTATTCTGTTGTCGGAGGAATAAAACAAATAAAAGCGGCCGGTGGAATATCCGATTTAAAAACAGCCTTAGCAATGATTAGCGCCGGCGCAGACAGGATTGGCATGAGTAGCAGCGTATCTATTATGCAAGAATTTCCTCCTGAAGGCAAAGTAACAATTATTAGTAATCGATAACTTGCTAAAAACTCCCAAGAATTTGACAACAGAAAATAACAGTTGTATAGTTTGCTTTGTATGATTGATGCTGAAAGAATAGTAGGAAGGCCTCCTTATCCAGATAATCCTCCACAGACTCCTGTAGGAATAAATGGAGAATCTGCAAAAATTATCATGACTGAAAACCTGACAAGGTTTGCTCAAAGATGTCCTAGGGGATTTTGGAGCGTTGCGTATGTTTCACCAATGCAACTCTTTAGTATTTCTGACAAGCCCGATGGATACATGCCTTCATCCTACGAGAAACATCCTGGCTATGCGATGGAAAGAGCTAAGCTACAAAACGTAGGCTTGGACGTGATGAGAGAATTTGGATTAGATACAGATATAACTGACCCAAAAAAACATAGTCTTACCCCGCATGATAATGGAATAATAAGAGAACTGACGGTCTACCCAAGTCAAACCGTAAAAGGACTAGCTTTTGAACGGTGGCTTGATTACATCGGAGGAACGCAAGAACCAGTAAGCGTTGAATGGAATGCGGTTGCCCAACAACAAGTATTTGAGCTAAGTTTTAGACATTTAAAAAGACCAGCAAGCGAAGCAGCTCCGATTCAGCCAACACAATAGTCATAACGGGTTCTAACGTAGTCTCCATTCGCAGGGCTCAGGATTTCGGCGCGCCTCAATATTCCTCAAGGCTGCGTAATCCCAATTACTCCCATGATATAATCATGTCATGCTAGATGCAGATCGAGGAAATGAAACGGGTCCCCTCTTGGAAGCAGAAAGAGAAGCATTGGTTGATGAACTTTCGCGGGGAACAGATTTCTCTCATGGTGTTTTTGGTTGTTTTGGCGAACTTGGGCATTATATAAAAGATGTTAAAGGTCTAAGTAAGTTGCCTAAGATAGTGCTTGAGTACGAAAAAGCATACCAACATACATTTGCTAAAGATTACCATCAATCAAGCCAAGAGTTTAGGGCGAGAGTATTGGGAGCCAGAACTAATCAAGGAGGAGTATTTGTAATGGTTTTCAATGATCGACAAGGAGATACTAGAGGAGCCTCTCATACGGATTATGCTCTGGTTATCCCAGGAGAAAAATTGGAAAGAATCTATCCAACAATAGAAGCCGATCCCTCAATCCTTGTAGACGTGTTTAAGAAAGTTTATCCAAGTTACGATAGGAGCAATGGATCTTTAATAATAGATCCCGAACACATAAAAGTTATGCCTATGCCCAAAGATGTCCTTCAAAAAAGATTTAATTCGTAGAACAAATCCAAAGCGATTATAAAATCCTCTATTCCGCAACTGTGACAACACTTGAGAATAAAGGAACCCTTTTTGTTTTAAGCCGGTTTATTGAACACTGCATTAAGAACTGCTCCCCTAACGCTAGATAAATGAGCATTATATCTGGTTTTTGCTCCATCTTTTTTCTTACTAAACTTAGCGTAGAATTCTCTTAATTCCGGTTCAAAATAAGCGCTTTCCATATCTGAGATCGCACGCTCGACATCCTCAAATCTGTGCCCGTTTACAATAGTAGAAATACCTCCAAGGCTATCGAGTATAGTCAAGAAAAATCTTTCCTCTTTTTCCAACAGTTTACCATTTAGATAAAGACCGTATTTTCTACTTTCTCCTGCTTGGTCAATAATAATTTTCAAAAGATCTCTGACCTCTTGTTGGCTTAGATGTTTCAGATCTCCTAAAAATTTATTTGCCTCCGCTTCGGGCCTAGGCAGAGGTCGTGCAAAATGATCGAAAACGCTTGTTATTCTATCTCCCCGATTTTCCATGTCCTATATTATACACCGGCTAGCTTCGGCTGTCACCCTTAAGCAAAATAGCTTCTAACGTCGTCTATTCTGCGGAGTAAAAATATTGTATAATTACAATATGGCAAAAAGAGATACCGGAGTTGGGAAAATGAAAAGAACCCACTCATACAAAACTAAAAAAAGGCTTGCGGTCAAGCGCGAGATGTTGGCAAAAAAAGCCGGTAAGCGCAGTAAATAAAATTATTCACTAAGTAAATTAATCTCCCAATGATATACTTTCCTTATGAAAATCTGGCATAAAGTTATATTGTTAATTATTTTACTGACAATTTTTAGCTACTTATCCATTAAATTTCTCCCTACTCTTAAGATAACAACGCCTGCTCCCTCACCGGCAATAACTGTTTCAATAGCTCCAACGCCTACCCCCTTGCAAACAGCCAATACGGGAATTTGTCATGCCGTAAATGGTAATTTGCCGGATCCATCTTGTACGCCGGGCGCAATCGATGCAAAAATAACTCAGGACAATATTGACCAGACTATTTGTGTTAAAGGATATACGCAAACCGTACGCCCGCCTGTTGCATATACAAATAAATTAAAACTGCAGCAGATTAAAGATTACGGATATGCAGATCAAAATCCGAGGGATTACGAAGAAGATCATTTAATTCCGTTAGAAGTTGGCGGAAATCCAACAGATCCTAAAAATCTCTGGCCCGAACCGGAGGCAAGCCCAAATCCTAAAGATGAAATTGAAAACTTATGTCACAAAAAGGTTTGTTCCGGACAAATCACTTTAGCCAAGGCCCAACGTGAAATAGCGACAAATTGGCCAACCGCCTGTCAGTAAACTTTTACTCCTGTTCTTCGGCCGATGAGGAAATCTGCAATAATTTCAACTTATCTCTTTTTTCAACTGTTTTCGCCCACTTAGAAGAGAGTTGATTATTTTTATTAAAAACCTCTTCCAATCCCTCCTTGGCAATATCTTCTGATGAAAGCGCATCCGGTTTTTTGATCACCATTTCCTCTGATTTTCCGGCCCGCATTAATAAATAACCACCTAAAATAATTAGAAAGATTGCCGGAATTAAAAGCAACGGCGTCCAGCCATTATCCATGTTTTTTAAGTAAAAATATGCCAAACAAAAACCCAAAATAGAAATCACTAATCCCAAAAAAGTTTTTAAAATCACTTTTACCACAATTAAAAGAATATCGGATTAACCGGTAATTTACAACTATAATATGCTTGGAGTTTGCTGCGGAGTCTCCAATGCCTGCGCTAATAAAGTAAGATATTTTTGCGGAAGGGGGATTGTTTTATGCTCTATTTGAAACGCCGAATCATTCGGCGGAACATCACGATCATTTGTGCTAATAAATCTTACTTTAATTTTATCGTCAGGAGGAATTACAATCGAGGGTAAATCAAAGCTTGGATCTAGTCCGTTTATTAATCTCTTAAATATATTTGGATCTTCACGCAACCTTTCTAATAATCTTGAAAAGCCATTAATTTTTCTATGAAAACCATTCATTCCTTTTATCTTAAATTCAACCAGGGTTACTAAAACCAGCTCGATTTCTTTTGGCTCAGTTTGTTGAGCGACTACGGCTTCCTCGGGGAAAATTACCTCATTAAATCTATAACGTGGCTCAAACAACATGCTATCCGGCCTCACTTCTGCAACATATCTGGAATCGCCCAAAGTTCTATCTATTAAATGTGGCCCAATTCCAACCAGACCGGAATTTTCTTCCAACAAGCGGCGGAAATATGCCTCCTCACACTTTTGCTGAATAGAAGCTCTTCTAAATTTAATGTCAATGCCGTTTGCTAAAATGCGCTGAATCGGAAATGAGCTCTCCGTTTCTGGGACGGCTTCAAAAACAGGCAGATCGATTGCACAACCCAATTCAAGCATTAATTATAAATCATAATAAATAACGGGGGAAATTTTAGCAAGCAGGAAAACTGCCGTTTACATTAAAATCTCTTTCCATTAAGATTAAGTTATGTCCAGTAAGTTAACTAAATTAATTGCCACCATCGGACCATCTTCTGATTCGGAAGAAAGGATCAAAGAATTAATTAATAATGGCGTAAATATTTTTAGATTTAATTTTAAACACGGTGAACTTGATTGGCACAAAGAAAGATTGCAAAGAGTAAAAAAAGTCGCCTTGGAACAAAACGCAAATATCGCAACGCTTTTGGATTTGCAGGGTCCGGAAATAAGATTAACTATGCCCTTTGACCAAATCGAGCTTGAGCAAAATGAAAAAATAATTCTTTCAAAAGACATTTTCGAAACTAAAGAAAAAGGCTTTTCGCTCTCCAGTCCCGACGTTATTGATAGGCTCGGAAATGAACAAAAACTATCGGTAGATGACGGCCTTTTTAATTTTGACGTCCGGAATGAAAACGGTAAAGTTTATTTAGTTTCTAATTCCAAGGGAATTCTTAAAAACCAAAAAACGGTTAATATTTTAAATTTTGATTACGATTTTCCGGTTATTCACGCCAAGGATCTGGAAGGATTGAAATTAGCCAAGGAACAAGCAATTGATTTTATTGCCCTTTCTTTTGTCCGAAATGCCGAAGATATAAAAATCCTAAAAGAAGAAATGCAAAAAATTGACCTTAAAGCCAACGTTGTTGCAAAAATCGAAACCGCAAAGGCTTTAAAAAATATCGATGAAATAATCCTGGAAACAGACGTAATCATGATCGCCCGAGGTGACTTAGGCGTAGAAATTCCCGCCGAAGAAGTCCCCTTCTATCAAAAAACTATTATTAAAAAATGCATGGAAAAAGGCGTGGCCGCAATAACAGCAACGCAAATGCTTGAATCAATGATCGGAAAACCAATTGCAACCCGCGCGGAGGTTTCCGATGTTGCAAATGCTGTTTATGATTTTACCGACGCGGTAATGCTTTCCGGAGAAACAGCCGTCGGCAGTTACCCTTTAGAAGCGATTAACACCATGAATAAAGTCATTAGTTTTACCGAAGACAAAAATCGGCTGCCGGACATTAGGACTAATTATAATTTTGAACTGCAAAGTAGAATCCAAATGGTCAGCGATTCGGCTTTTAATTTGTACAAAATATTTAAATCTAGGGGTAAAAATGTTAAGGGATTTATTGTCTTTACCCAAAGCGGAAAAACTGCCAGAATGATCAGCCGGTACAAACCCCACGTGCCAATTTTTGCTTTTTCCCCAGATTCTTTTGTTAACAAAAGCTTGATTGTCAATTTTGGCGTAATTCCCATTGATCATGAACCATACTCAAGAGAACGGGAAATTCTAAGAGAAGACATTATTAAAGCTTTGGAAGAATTAGAAAAATTGGGATTTGCGGAGAAAGGAGATTTGTTTATTGTTTTACATGGAGACTACCTGGCAAAAGAAACAAATACTTCAACTATTAAACTTATCAGTTATTAACTTAAATAATCTTTGAGTTTGTTGCCCCTAGACGGATGACGTAATTTTCTTAAAGCCTTCGCCTCAATTTGCCTAATTCTTTCGCGGGTGACTGCAAACATTTTACCAACTTCTTCCAAAGTTTTTGGTCTTCCGTCTTTTAAGCCAAATCTTTCTTCCAAAACCCTTTTTTCCCTGTCAGACAATGTCGAGAGAACTTGATCAATTTGTTCTTTTAATAATTCTCTGGATGCCGTATCAAAAAGAGTTGGCGCGGATGTATCGTGGATAAAATCGCCTAAACGCGAGTCCTCTTCGTCTCCAACCGGTGACTCTAGGCTAGCCGGCTCCTGGGAAATTTTGATAATTTCCAATGCTTTATCCGGATCAATATCTAAGGCCTTAGCAACTTCTTCGGGAGTTGGTTCGCGTCCTAATTCCTGCATTAATTTCCTGGAAGCCCTTAAGAAGCGGTTAATGTTTTCCACCATGTGAACGGGAATCCTGATCGTTCTGGCCTGATCGGCAATGGCGCGGGTTATGGATTGCCTAATCCACCAGGTAGCATAGGTTGAAAATTTATATCCTCTTCTCCAATCGTATTTCTCTACCGCCCTAATTAAGCCCTGATTCCCCTCTTGTATTAAATCCAAGAGAGTTAGTCCCCGCCCCACATATTTTTTGGCAATCGAGACAACTAATCTTAAATTCGAATTAATCAAAATTTGTTTTGAGTGCTTGTCGCCTTTTTCTACTTTTTTAGCCAAAGAGATTTCCTGATCAAAAGTTAAAAGAGGAATTCTGCCGATTTCTTTAAGATACATTCTGACCGGATCGGAAACCGTCCCCTCGGTTAAAACCGTTAATGCTTCCAATTCTTTTTCCAAATCTTCGATTGGCTTTTCGTCTTCGGTTTCGGCGGCAACAGATTCGAAAACGTCAATATCCGAGTGCATTAACTTATCGTAAAGCTGATCTAGGTCTGCAAGGTGCTCCTCTGGGTGAGGAAAAATGCTTAAAATTTCATCTTGAGTAATATAACCTCTTTTTTTCGCACTTGTAACAATCTCTGTTAAAATATTGGGTTGTTTCATAAGATCTATTCTACCATTTACCAGCCACAAAGGGTACCTGCAAAACTAACTTTTAGGCAAAAGCGCCAGAAGTTTCGTAAACTTTTCTTTAAGCGCCTCCGCCTCTTCCGGCTTTTTCTCTACTTCTTTAGTCTTAATTTCTTCCGAAATCATTCGAATACCCTCTTTTACATAGATCGTTAAAAGTTCACTGGAAACTTTTCTTACCTCATCTTGATACGTCTTTTCATCCGGAAATTTTGGCAATGGGAATAAATAACATGTGTCAAAAGTTTGCACCAGCTCTTTTGAAAGAGTTTTTGAAAACTCTTTTACTTCAAATTTTTCTTGTTTTTCAAAAGCATGAGTTAGATTTTCTAAGATTTTCTGTAATGAAAGAGTTTCAAATTTATATTCGGATAGAATAGCTTTATTGTCTTCGATAATTTTCCTAGGATTTTCGTTTTGAATAATTAGAGCAAACAGATATTCTTCCAAAACCTCTCTTCTTGTTCGCTTATCTTTTTTGGGAATAATCACTTTGTCTTCCAAGTCTTTTTTTTGCAGTTTCCCAACCTCTTTAATTAAGCTGTCTAAAGAAATATCCAATATGGCACTCAATTTTTTAAGATAGTGCTCTTTAATGACTTCGTTTGAAATATTGGCAAAAAGAGGCAAAAGATTATCCGTAATCACTCTTTTCCCGTCGGCAGTATCCTTGCTATTGTCTTTAACAAACTTTTCGATAAAATAATCGTATACCCCAACGCTTTCTTTAAGCGCTTTTTTAAATGCTCCGGGGTTCTTTTTGATTGCCTCATCCGGATCTTTAGCATCATTTACTACAATCATCGCCGCAACTAATCCTTTTTTCTCTATCACCTCAAGGCTTCGTCTGGTAGCTTCAATTCCGGCATTATCCTGATCTAAACATAATGTCACTTTTGGCGTAAATCTGGCCAGAAGATTTACCTGGTTTTCGGTTAAAGCCGTCCCCTTAATCGCCACCACGTTTTTTATTCCCTCCATAAAAAGCGAAATCGCATCAAATTCCCCCTCGACAATAATCGCATCCTGTTTTTGCTTGATTTCATCTTTTGCCCCGTTTAAACCGAAAAACATGCTGCCCTTATGATAAACAGCCGTTTCCCTGGTGTTAAGGTATTTAGGCTGATTATTATCATCCAGCGCTCTGGCGGAAAATCCGGTCACATTCCCCCGGTGATCAAAAAGCGGAAAAATAATTCTTCCCCGGAAAAAATCAGCCAATCTGCCTCCTCTTTCAAAAGAAATGCCCGCCATAAGCAAATCCTTACTTTGATATCCTTTTTTCTTGACTAAATAGTCCGATAAAGAAGTGCCGTTACTAGGAGCAAAGCCTAATTCATAAGTATCAATAATTCCTTTATTGATTTTTCTTTTTTCAATTAAGTATGAGAGGGCGGCTTTCCCCGCTGGGTGCTCGGTTAAAATATAATGATAAAACTTTAACGCCTGATTATTAATTGTAAATATTTTTTCTTTTTCCGAGTATTCTCCCTTTTTAAACTCTGTTTCCTTAATGGTAACCCCTGCCTTTTTAGCCAGAGCTCTTAAAGCCTCCGGAAATTCCATGTTTTCATAGTCCATTAAAAAAGTGAAAGCGTCTCCGCCTTTATTGCAGCCGAAACAATGCCAGATTTGTCGCTCCGGGGAAATTACAAAAGACGGTGTGTTTTCGTTATGAAACGGGCAGTTAGTTTTAAAATTCCTCCCCATCTTTTTAAGCGGAAGGTATTCCGAAATAAAGGCAACAATATCGATTTTTTCTCTAATTTCTGTCGCTTGATCCATAGTAGAATCACGCTCAGCGTGACGATGGTATTGTAGCACGTAGGTTTTCGTCCTGCACGTTTCACTTAAAATGTAGATAGTGGGTTAATTTAAATCAGCTAAATAGATAATGTCTTCCAAAGTCCATCCGTTATCACTCACTCCTGCTGCCACAGCCGGGGTTATTCCAACTGCTTTTGGATTAAGCATCTTATACGATCTACAAAAGCTATAATACGTAAAATGTAAGGCAATCGCGTATTCAAGGTTTTCTATCTTTTTGAAAAAATGCATTATTTATGATATAAGTAAAGGTATGATGGGTCCAACTGAAGCATTATCCCCAAAACCTAAAGACACAGCAAGCTCCCAAACTTCCAGAATTATAGGAAAACTGAGAAGAGTGCTCTCCGAAGGAAGGCAACCGACACCACCGGTAGAAGTCACGCGAAATAACAACCCCGACAACTCATTTACGCTTAAGGCAGAAGTCGACGGCAAGGTCGTTTTATACATGAGCGACCATGTCTATAGTAGAGCTATTTGGGAACCGGGTCCAATTATGCAAAGGATGCTCAGAAATATAACGGATACTGAGGGCGCCTTTGAAGTACCTATGGAATCACACGCTCAAGTAATTGGTATCCACTATCCGGATGGAACCGCTAAAGCAATCTATAGGGATAAAGACACTGGAGTATTTTCGGTAGAGTATGGTGACGCGAATGGACAAACACAAAAAGTAACGTCTTTAGGCAAAGAGCATTCTGAGGGAATCACGCCTGAGGCAAGCAAGGGATTATTGGCTACGAGTATTAGGGAATATAAAGACATGACGCATCTTCTCGGAGTAAAAGAACAGGAACGAAGTACTCTGAAAACCTCTTAAGCTCTTTAGGCATTCAGCAAAATACTGAATAATATATTTATTCATGAGTGGTCAAGTATACTTTGAAATATTTTTGAATTGACCCACTACCGAAATGTACAGGGTATTGCATTTGCTATTGGGGTACTCTATAATTCCAAAGGCTTTATGGCGATTAATATAGTCATCGGAGCACAATGGGGAGACGAGGGCAAGGGAAAGATCATTGACAACTTGTCCGAAAAATCAGATTTTGTCGTACGCTTCAACGGAGGTAACAACGCAGGCCACACCATCATCAACAAATACGGAAAATTCGCAATGCATCTGGTTCCATCGGGAATTTTTCATACAAAAGCCAAATCAATAATTGCTAACGGCGTGGTTTTGGATTTGGAAGTGCTGATTTCGGAAATTGAAATGCTGAAAAAAGCCGGAATTGATCCCAAAGGCAGATTATTTATTTCACCAAGATGTCACTTGATAATGCCCTACCATAAGCTCTTGGATAAACTTTACGAAGAAGCCAAAGGCAAAGCCAAGACCGGCACCACCGGACGCGGAATAGGACCGGTCTATTCGGACAAAGTAAGCTATAACGGAATAAGGTTGATTGATTTAATGGATAAAAAGAATTTCTCTGCGAAACTGGAAACCCAGCTTTTAGTTAAAAATAAAATCTTACAAGCCTTGGGCGAAAAACCCCTTTCCAAGATGGAAGTTGAGAAACAATACTTGGCTTATTTTGCAAAAATTAAGCCTTACGTTATTGAAGTATTTACTATTTTGAATAAAGCCGCCGATTTAAAGAAAAATATTCTTTTTGAAGGCGCGCAGGGAGTATTTTTAGATAATGACTGGGGCACTTATCCATTTGTTACCGCCTCAACTATTGTTTCCGGCGGAATTACGGCGGCAAGCGGAATCTCGCCTCGAAAAATTGACGAAATAATCGGCGTTACCAAAGCTTATACAACTCGCGTTGGCGGCGGACCATTTCCAACCGAGCTGTTTGATAAAGACGGCGAGACACTGACTCAGCAGGGCAATGAATTTGGCGCAACAACAGGCCGACGCAGAAGATGCGGCTGGTTTGACGCGGAACTATTAAGATTTGCCACAATTATTAACGGTTTTACCGGACTGGCAATCACAAAACTGGACATTTTAGACAACTTCCCGACTATTAAAATCTGCACTCATTATACTTTGAACGGTAAAAAAGTCGGATACGTTGATGGCGATGCCAACTTTTTAGCAAAAGTTAAACCGGTTTATAAGAAAATGAGCGGTTGGATGACGCCAACCAAGGGCATTAAAAAATATGCAGATCTTCCGGTTAATGCTAAACTATACTTAAAAGAACTGGAAAAACAAACCGGCGCCAAAATTAAATACATTTCTACCGGGCCGGGGCGAGACGAAATAATCACCGTTTAGTTTTAGATTTTATGAAACATGATTTTTCACCAATCACCGCTTTAAGCCCACTCGATGGAAGATATAAAAAATATACCGATAGTTTAGTTCCCTATTTTAGCGAAGCCGCTTCCATGAAATACAAAATTTTAATAGAGTGTGAATATCTAATTGCGCTGTCAGAAACTCAAGGACTCGGGGTAAGAAAACTGTCAGAAAAAGAAAAAACCGCAATCCGCAAAATCTACGAAGACTTTTCAACGGATGACGCCCAAATTATCTCTGATATTGAGCTTAGAGGTTATAAAAACATCAAAGCAACCAATCATGACTTTAAAGCCATTGAATATTTTATTAAGGACAAATTCGGACAAACCAATCTTAAAGACTTAGTGGAATGGATTCACTTTGGCCTGACTTCGGAAGATGCGAGTAATATCGCCTATGCACTAATGTTAAGCGAGAGCTTAAGAGAAGTTTATTTGCCGGTTTTGGAAGATTTAATTAGTAAAATCAGCCGTCTGGCAAAAGACAACACTAAAATCCCGATGCTGTCCCGCACCCACGGCCAACCCGCTTCCCCGACCACCTTTGGCAAAGAATTCGCAATTTTTACCGCACGGCTAGAAAAATATTCACATAATCTTAATGCTATAAAAATTCTTGCCAAACTTAATGGAGCAGTAGGTAATTATAACGCGTTAGCGGTCGCATATCCCAAAATCGACTGGATCAATTTTTCCAAAAAATTCATTGACCAAATCAACAAGCAAAGAAAAATAAACCTAGAAGTAAACTTGCTGACTACCCAAATAGAGCCGCATGATAGTTATGTGGAATTATTTGATGTAATGCGACACATCAATACCATCTTGCTGGATTTTAACCAGGATATCTGGCGTTATGTCAGTGACGGTTGGATCATACAAAAGCCGGTAGAAGGCGAAGTTGGCTCATCAACTATGCCGCATAAAATCAATCCCTGGTTTTTGGAAAACAGCGAAGGGAATTTGGGAATGGCAAACGCAATGTTCACTTATTTTGCCGCAAAACTTCCCATTTCCCGCCTCCAAAGAGATCTCTCCGATTCCACTGTGCTAAGAAGTGTTGGCTCCGCAATTGGACATTGTTTAATCGGTTTTGGATATTTAACCAATCAGCTTGGCAGAATCGCAGTAAACGAGCAGAAGGCAAGAGAAGATTTAGAAAACCATCCCGAAGTTATTGCCGAAGCAATTCAAACAATTTTAAGACGCGAAGGCGTAGCTATGCCCTACGAAAAATTAAAAGACTTAACCCGCGGCCGAAAAACCACACTGGATGATTTAAGAAAATTCATTGATAATCTCGATGTTTCAGATAAAGTCAAAAAGGAACTAAAAAAAATTACCCCGGTTAATTATATCGGCCTCGCCGAAAAACTGGTAAATGAAATCTAAGCTTATTCCCACTCCATCGTTGCCGGGGGTTTGGTGGTAATATCATAAACAACCCGGGAAACATCCGGAACTTCGTTGACAATTCTTGAGGAAATTGTCTGCAATAAATCGTATTCTAAGCGCGACCAAACTGTTGACATTATATCTTTTGATTCAATCACTCTTAAAGCGATCACTTCTCCAAAAAACCGTCCATCCCCTTTTACCGCAGTAGAAAAGGCTCCTGTCATAACCGGAAATGAAATAAATACTTTTTTCAGCCAGTCGGCTTTTCCCAACTCTTCCATCACGATTTTATCGGCTTTCTTTTCCTGTTCTAATCTTAACTTTGTTACTTCGCCGCGGATTCTGACAGCAAACCCCGGTCCGGGAAATGGCTGCTTCATTACAGCTTTATCAGGCAATCCCAGTTTTTTCCCTAAACTTCTTACTTCATCTTTATACAAATGTCTTAATGGCTCTAATAATTCTAGCTGCATCGTTTTAGGTAAACCTCCAACATTGTGATGCGACTTAATTTTCGAAGCAAGTTTACTCCCCTTACTCTCTATTACGTCCGAAAAAATAGTACCTTGCAACAAAAACTTAACATCATGGCTACTTTTAATTAATTTACTCATTTCTCTTTCAAAAACTTCAATATAAAACGCTCCAATAATCTTGCGTTTCCTTTCACTATCGGTAACTCCTTTGAGTTTCGTAAGCATCTCTTTTTCAACATGAACAATAATTGGTTTTACGCCTAAAGGTTCGAACGAACTGCGCACAGATTCTTCGGCATCCTCGCGCATTAAGCCATTGTTAACAAAAACCGGCGTAAAATGATTGCCAATTGCTTTTGCCACCAAAGTCCCGGCCACGGTGGAATCTACTCCTCCGGAAATAGCTCCGATCACATGCGCTTTCCCAACCTTTGCTTGAATTTCTTCAATCATTCCTTGCGGATCAAGTACTTGTGTCTGACGTTTTATTCCGCAAATTTCAATAAAATTATCTAAGATTTGATTGCCGTTTTCAGTATGCTCAATCTCCGGATGAAACTGAACTCCGTAATGTTTATTTTTCTCATCCGCAACAAAAGCAAAGAGTACATTATCTGTTGAACCAATAACTGTAAATTCCTTTGGCATCGACAAAACAGCATCGCCATGGCTCATCCAAACGGTAAATTCTTTTGGCAATTTATTTAAAATTTTTGACTTCTTATTTGTCAATTTAATTCGCGCAGGACCATATTCTTTTCTACCTGAAATCACTTTCCCACCAAGAAGATACGACCTCAGCTGCAAACCATAACAAATATCAAGCATGGGAAGTTTGACGGAAAAAATATCTTTATTGATAGTTGGCGCATTTTTTGCGTAAACAGAAGCTGGTCCACCGGACAGGATAATCCCTTTCGGTTTGTATTTTTTAATATTGGCTAGTGCATCTTTAGGAAGAACGATCTCTGAGGCAACCCCAAAATCCTTAATTCTTCTGCTGATAAGGTGAGTCGTCTGCGATCCAAAATCTACAACTAGAATAATCATTTTAGTAATTCTTACCCGGATTGGTAATTAAAACGTCATGCGGATGACTTTCGGTTAAAGAGGCTTGGGTTATTTGCATGAATTTGGCCTTTTGCCAAAGCTCCTTGATGTTTTTTGTCCCAACATAGTACATTCCCGATCTGATTCCGCCAACCGCCTGATCAATAAGCTCTTCAACTGAACCTTTAATTGGCACCAAAGATTCCACGCCTTCGGCAATCAAAACTCGGTCTTTATAACTTTTGCCATGAAATTCACCTTCTGATTTTATTTTTGCTCCTTTTTCCATCGCCGCGATCGAACCCATTCCGCGGTATTCTTTAAATTTGTAAACCTTAAGTTTTTTATTTAAACTGCTTTTAAAACGGCTCGGAACCTGCTCCGGACGGAGATTGACTACCTTGCCCGGTGATTCAATTGTAGCGGCAAAATAACTGCCCATCATAATAGCCGATGCTCCGGCTGCCAAAGCCTTTACCATGTCGCCTGAATATTTGATTCCGCCGTCGGCAATAATCGGAATTCCTGCCTTTTTGGCGGCCCTAGAAGTTTCCATAATGGCGGTTATTTGCGGCACTCCCATTCCGGAAATAATGCGGGTAGTGCAGATTGCCCCCGGCCCCATGCCAACCCTGATTCCGTCCGCTCCGCTGTTAATCATGGCTTTTGCGCCATCAAAAGTTGCGACGTTTCCGGCAATTACTTCTATTTTTGGGAATTTTTCTTTAATATAAACTGTTGTATCCATCACGCCTTTGGAAAATCCGTGCGCCGAATCAACCACCAACACGTCTACACCTGCTTTTACCAATGCTTCAACTCTGTCTTCAAAGCCCTTACTTGCGCCAATTGCGGCTCCAACCAATAATTTTTTATTTTTGACAATTTTGACTTCGTTTGCCTGATCGCCAATGGTTAAATTGCGGTGAATAATGCCAATTCCGCCTAAGGTAGCTAAAGCGATTGCCAATTTGCTTTCGGTAACCGTATCCATGGGCGCAGAAACAAAAGGAAGAGTTAAAGTGATTTTTTTGGTAAGCTTTGTGGAAAGATCAATTTCGGAACGCGAAAAACCGGCATAAGAGGGAAAGAGTAAAACGTCGTCAAACGAGAGGCCAATTGGAAATGATTTATTATCAGTCTCCATGATTTATTATGCACCATTTCGCCCTTTTTGTCAAGAAATGGAGCTTCTGATTCTTTACTTATGGCTATAGACCAGCTTCTCTATTTAAATAAAATAACTTTGGGCTCAATGTCTGCATCTATTGGATTGCTAGCCAAAGCATTGAGGTATGTAATATTTGAATTACTGGTAGCTAGAATTATTTCGCAAGATTTTATTTTCAAACCCATTGAGGGATACGTTTTATTTCCCGACGAGTTATAATCTTGTCCACTAATCTCTATTGTAGCTACAAAAGATAATTCTTCTCCCAGCAGTAGTCCTTTCTTAACCGGCAGATCCGCCAAAACATAAAAGTTTGTCAATTGATCTCCTTTATAAATCTTACAACGAGCTATTTCTCCCTTAACTATAAAAGGCTCTATAGAAACATTTTTCAATCTCGCAGAAGCAGTAGCAAACAACACTGGAATTTTGCCTTCCACACCATAAGTGCGACTGTTATTTATGAAATAATTTAGATTGTTAATGCTAAATTCATACTGTTTGTCTGAAAACTTCCACTTTTTATAGACCGTTCTGTTTAAAGAAATACCAACAATTACTAATAAGCCCAAAATAAGAATTACAAAAACAAAAAATTTTCTCTTTTTCGCCATATCTAATTTTCTTATACTCTCTTTCCAGAATTAAGTCAAAGGTAAGGAAAAATGTACTTCTTTTTTCAGCGAAATTTCTCTATACTAAGATTATATGCTTGCCCGCGTATTTTCCTCAGCAGTAGTTGGACTTGACGGCGTTCCCGTGGAAGTCGAAGTTGATATTCAAAGCCAGGGTTTACCCTCTTTTACAATCGTGGGCCTCCCTGATAAAGCGGTTGAAGAAGCCAAGGAAAGAGTGCGCTCTCCAATTAAAAATACCGGCTGTGAATTTCCGCAAAAAAGAATGACTGTAAACCTGGCTCCGGCGGATTTACCCAAAGAAGGCGCTTCTTATGATTTGCCGATTGCTCTGGGCATTCTGATCGCTTCCGGACAGATCCTGGCTGATGTTTCAGATGCCTTTTTTACCGGCGAGTTGTCTTTGGACGGCAGGCTCAGGCATACCAATGGTATTTTGCCAATGGTTTTGGTTGCCAAAGAAAAGCAATTTAAAAAAGTATTTTTACCGGCAATTAATGTTAACGAAGCGTCTATTGTTAAAGGCGTTGAAGTTTATCCAATTGAAACTTTACTCTCCCTGTTAAGACATCTGACAAAAGAAGCGCTGATTGAACCCATCAAAACTAAAACTCTGGAAAGCTATATGAAAAAACAAACTTATGATTTTGACATGAGCGATATCCAGGGCCAGGAACAGGCCAAACGGGCTCTGGAAATTGCCGCCGCAGGCGGGCATAATATAATCTTAAAAGGCCCGCCCGGCGCCGGAAAAACACTCCTTGCCCGCACAATGCCGTCAATTTTGCCAAAACTTACGCTGGATGAAAGTTTGGAAGTAACTAAAATTTACAGCATTTCCGGACTCTTAGATAAAGACCCGATTATTACCCAAAGACCTTTCCGCTCTCCGCATCACACCACTTCCCATATCGGTTTAATCGGCGGAAGCGCCACGCCAAAACCGGGAGAAATATCTTTAGCTCACCGCGGCATTTTGTTTTTAGACGAATTTCCCGAATTTCCAAGGCACGTTTTGGAAGCCTTGCGGCAACCAATGGAAGACGGATTTGTGGTTATTTCCAGAGCCAACGGTAGGATTTTATTTCCCTCAAAATTTATTTTATTTGCCGCGCAAAATCCCTGTCCCTGCGGCTATTTCGGTGATCCAACCCATAATTGTACCTGTATGCCGGGCCAGGTTTCGCGTTACCAGAAAAAAATCTCCGGACCAATGCTGGATAGAATTGATATTCATTTAGACGTTCCTGCGGTAAAAGTTGAAAAATTAACTTCTCAGGAAAAATCGCGAAACGAAAGCTCAAAAGTTATTCAAAAAAGAGTCCAGGCCGCCCGCGACATTCAGACCAAAAGATTTAAGGGTTTGAAAATCACTTCCAACGCGGAAATGGGAAATAAAGATATCCGTAAATTTTGTGAACTTTCCGATGAATGCTTATCGCTTTTAAAATTGGCGGTGACAAAAATGCAACTTTCTGCAAGGTCTTATCAACGGACAATTAAACTTGCCCGCACCATTGCCGATTTAGAAACTGCAAAAGAAATTAAACCGCAGCATATTGCCGAAAGCTTGCAATACCGCCCAAAACTTGATATTCCCTATTGACGGAAAAGATTATTTTGTTAAACTAACAATCAATGGCTTTTGCACAACAAGAAGGAAATCGAAGACCTTGCCCGAAGGACCGCCCATCCGAAGTTCATTCATCTCAAGGACCACATCCTAAAATAGAACTCCCGGATGGCGGCCGTTGGATTATGCCGGAAAAACCGCTGGGCGAAACTCCGGCAACACATGCGCTTATAAGAGAGCCCAATCACTTTACGGGAGAAAGTAGTAAAGCCGCCCGGAGAGCAAAACCAAAAAAACAACGCTATGTTAATCGCCCCGGACCATCTCGCAGATAAAACTATTAGCTTTTTACAGTAAATTTTCAGCTTAGTGCTATACTGTCTGCAACATGGAAAACATCACTTGGTTTGGACATGCCAGCTTCTCATTTAAAGACATGAACGGCAATTTGATTTATTATGTTGATCCGTTCAGTCTACGACCTGACCTAAATTTGCCGAAGGGTGATTTAGTTTTTATTACCCACGCTCATTCCGACCATTTTTCACCTGTGGATCTTGCGAAAATAATCAAAGACGAAACAGTGATTATTGCGCCGCCGGATATTTTGGCCAAAATTGACAGAAATGAGGCTTTAAAACAAGCAGTTGAACCGAATAAAACTTATGAAATTAAAAATTTTCATTTCCAAACAATCCCCGCTTATAACACTAGTCCCGCTAAATTAGATTTCCATCCTAAAGCTAATAATTGGGTTGGTTATATTTTTGAATTAAATGGTAAAAAGATCTACCATGCCGGAGATACGGATTTTATCCCCGAAATGGAACTGTTGAAAGATTTGAACTTAGATGTGGCGATATTGCCAATCGGCGGAAAATTTACCATGGAAGCAGAAGAAGCGGCGGAAGCTGCCAACGCGATTGCTGCCAAAATCACAATTCCAATGCATTACAAAAGATTAAATCCGCAAAATTATCAGGAAATTGAAGAAAAATTTAAAAGTTTAGTCACCAACTCTAAAGTCGTAATCCTCGAAGAATTAAAGTAATTTTCTTTATTTTGCCTGTTTAGGAAGATTTATTTTTAAATGATGATATGCCGCCGGGGTTGCAACTCTGCCTCTGGAAGTTTTTTTAATAAAACCAACCTGTAAAAGATACGGTTCGATTACTTCTTCTATTGTTCCAATGTCTTCCGAAATTGTTGAGGCAATGGTTTCGATTCCGACCGGCCCGCCGCTATGCTTTTCAATAATCGATTTTAAATACCGAACGTCCGAGGAATCCAAGCCGACTTCATCAACTTCCAGCATATCTAAAGCCTGTGTAATTAAATCTTTAGTCAATTTTCCTTCTCCTTTAACCTGTACGAAATCCCTGGCTCTTTTTAATAATTTAAGCGCGATTCTTGGTGTCCCCCTGGCTCTTTTGGCAATTTCCAAAATCGATTCCTTATCAACCGGCACTTTTAATTTTAAAGCGGCTTTTTTAATTATTTCTTCCAAATCTTTCGGTTCATAAAAACTTAAGCGGTGAATTACGCCAAAACGGTCTCTTAAAGGCGCCGACATTAGTCCGATTCTGGTGGTGGCACCGATAATCGTAAACGGCGGAAGGTCAAGCCGCACCGTCCGGGCCGATGGTCCCTTGCCGATGATAATATCCAAAGCGTAGTCCTCCATTGCCGAATATAAAGTTTCCTCAACCGTTTTTTGCAACCGGTGAATCTCGTCAATAAACAAAACATCTCCTTTTTCCAAATTGGTGAGGATTGCCGCCAAATCTCCGGCTCTTTCAACCGCAGGACCCGAGGTAATCCGGATATTTACTCCCATTTCTTTGGCAATAATATGCGCCAGCGTGGTTTTTCCTAAACCCGGCGGGCCGTATAAAAGAATATGCTCGATTGCCTCCTTGCGGTTTTTGGCAGCGGTTATCCCAATCCGTAGTGATTCCTTAATTTTCTTCTGGCCGGCAAATTCCTCCCACGATGAGGCTCTTAAGGAAGTGAAAAGAATTTCTTCCTCCGGAGATTCCTGTATTTCTGTTTTATCTTTGTCTTTTGCCATTTTTATCTCCCCAATGCTTTTAGCGCCAATCTGATTTTTTCCTCAGTTGAAATTCCTGTCTTTTTGATTTCCCGGACTGCTTTTTGCGCTTCCCCGACTGAAAAACCAAAATTTTTCAAAGCCTGAACCACTTCGGCATTTTCCAGCAAATCCTTGCCTGATAAATCCAAATCCGCGCTTGAGCCCATTTTATTTTTAAGTTCGATAATAATTTTCTGGGCGTTTTTTGTGCCAAGCCGCGGAACTGATGTAAAAAACGTCACATCGCCTTTAATAATGGCCTCAATAATGTCTTTTCTACCTCCAAAAGAAAAAATATTCAAAGCAGTTTTCGGCCCGATTCCGGAAACAGTTAATAGGCTTTCAAAAAGTCCTAAATCCTGCGCTTCCAAAAAACCAAACAAGTCCAACGCGTCTTCGCGTACATGTGTGTAGGTAAAAATCTTTACTTTTTCTCCTAAATGTAGTTTTGAATAAACGCTGTCGGGGAGCAAAACCTTGTAGCCAACGCCGTTAACGTCTGTTATTACAAATGGTCGTTGCAGTAATTCAATCGTACCGTTGAGGAATCCTATCATAATTCTTTTTGATTATAACACAAGCTATTTTGCAAGCTTTGTATATTTACTGGAAAAAGCGTGGGTAATGGCAATAGCCAACGCATCGGCGGTATCATCAAGCCTGGGAATCTCTTTTAAATTAAGCAGTGTTTTTACCATTTTGCCGACTTGCGGTTTTTCCGCCCTGCCATAGCCGGTTAAAGACATTTTTACCTGTAAGGGTGTGTAAATCGCAATCTCGAGATTATTCTGTGCTGCCACCAGTAAAATTACGCCCCGGGCCTGTCCGACCACAAAAGCGGTTTTGGCATTGGTATTAAAAAACAATTCTTCAATAGCCAGGGCATCCGGCTTGTAAGCTTTAATTAATTTTGAAATTTCCGCGTAGATTTCCTTCAGTCTTTCGGGGATTTCTTTTTTCGGACTGGTCTCAATACACCCAAAGCCTTTAACTTCCAACTTCTGACCTCTAGCTTCCAGAACGCCCCATCCGCACCTGCCGATTCCCGGATCAATACCAAGTATTCTCATTTCTAAAACCTATAATACCATATCTTGTAATCACGCCCTATTTAAGATAAAATATGTTTTAGTGAAAAGACATAAATTAAAAGTTGAAAAAAGAACAGTCTTGGGAAAAATGGTTAAAAAATTGAGAAGAGACGGAATTTTGCCATGCAATATCTACGGCAAAGGCATTGAATCAACTGCAGTCCAGGTCCCGCTTAAAGAATTTGACGAAGTTTACAAAGAAGCCGGCGAAACAGGCCTGGTTGACGTTGAACTAGGTGAAAAAGCAATTCCAGCTTTAATCCACAATATGCAAAAAGATTTCCGCGGCAATGTTCTCCACGCAGATTTCTTCCAGGTTAATTTGAAAGAAAAAGTTAAAACCATGGTTCCATTGGAAATTGTTGGTGAGCCAAAAGCGGTTTTGGATAAGATTGGACTTTTGATGAATATCTTATCCGAAGTCGAAATTGAAGCTCTTCCGGCAGATCTTCCGGAAAATATCGAAGTTAACGTTGGGCATTTGGCAAATGTTGACGATCAAATTACCGTCGCCGATCTTAAAGTTCCAGTCGAAGTTACAATTCTAACCGAACCGGAACAGGTTATTTCCAAGATTGGAGAATTGGTTACTAAAGAAGCCGCAGCCGAAGCAGCCGCCGCAGAAGCCGCAGCCGAAGCCGCCAAAGCCAGTGCAGAAGCAGCTCCAACCGAAGGCGGGACACCGGCGGAAGGCGCCGAAGGAACACCGGTAACTGGAGAAGGAACACAAAAAGAAGAAACTCCGGCAGCTTAAAATCTACTTATCAAGGACTACTTTTAGTTTTTGCGCGTCAATAAAATTCGGATCCAAAGTTAAAGCTTTTTTATTTTCCGACTTGGCCTTTTGTAAGTTGTCTAATTGATAATCTAAAATCGCCATTTGAAAATATGCATCTTTGTACCCCTCGTATTTATCAGCAATTGATTGCCAGAAATTAATTTTACTTTGAATTCGTTGTCTTTGCACAATAATTCTTTGGGCATTAACGTAATATTGATAAGTTTTGAGGCTAAAAAAGCCAATTCCGGAGATTAAAGCAATAATTACTAAAAGTAAAACGGCTATTTTTGAAAAGAACCATATTTTTTTGAGTTTAGCTTGATTTGGCGGGCTAATCTTAATTTTTGGTAGTTTTTTGAAGACTTTCCATTCGGTAATACTTCGGTAAATGCTCGGGAATTGTGAGGCTAAGTTTGTTTTTTTCATTCTTTAAATCGCCTATTCCGTTGGCCACTGACTAACAATCAAGTCGTTTTCTCCACCGTAAAGCGTATTATTAATTTCTTCCGTAATAAACGGCATAAACGGATGTAAAAGTTTTAATTGAGTTTCAAAAAGGTCACTTAAAACCTTAAATGAATCTACTGTTATTCTGGTTTTTACGTCTTCAATATAACTATCGGCAAATTCATGCCAAATAAACTCATAAAGTCTTTCCGCCGCCAAATTAAATTGATAGGCTTCAATATTTCTTGCAACTTCTTTTACCAACTCCGAAACTTTTTCTTCCCATTCTTTATCATTCTCGTGTCTTTCTCTAGCTTCCGACTCGGCATTCGCTTTTTGCATTTCAATAAATCTTGCCATGTTCCAAAGCTTATTACAGAATTTTCTGGCGGCCTCGAGCTTTGGATAAGAAAGTGCCTGATCGCTGCCGGTTGCGTTTCCATAAATAAGAGCAAAACGTACTGAGTCTGCGCCGTACTGGTCAATTAATTCAAGTGGGTTAACAACATTTCCTTTAGACTTACTCATTTTTTTGCCAAGCGGGTCAGTAATCATCCCATGCAACAAAACATGCTTAAAAGGAACTTCGCCTGTTATGTAAATTCCAAGCATTATCATTCTCGACACCCATGCTTTTAGAATATCAGCAGCCGTTTCAAGCACCGCTGTTGGATAAAACTTTTCAAAATCACTTGGTTGAGAAGTTTTAAGTGTTACGAATGGCCATTGACCGGAGGAAAACCAAGTATCAAAAGTGTCTCTATCCTGCTCCCAATTCTCCCCTTCGGGAGCCATTCCTTCTGTTACCACCCACTCCCCTGTTTTTTTATTTTTCCAGGCCGGGATTCTAATGCCCCAAACAATTTGGCGGGAAACATTCCAGTCACGCAAATTTTCCATCCATTGGAAATAAATCTTTTCAAAACTTTTGGGGAAAATTTTGATTTCTCCATCTTTAACCACTTGTATTGCCTTTTTCTTAAGCTCGTCTACTTTTATAAACCACTGCTCTAAAGGAAGCGGCTCAAGCACGTGCTTACACTTATAGCAAACTTTAACTATCAATTTATGTGGCTCAATTTTCTCCAAAAGTCCTTTTTCTTTGAGAAACTCAATAACTTTTTCTCTAGCTTGATTTGCATACAAACCATCAACAATTTTGGTATTAACTAATTTTCCGTCGAAACCGATAATCTGAATTGATTCTAAATGATGCCTCTGCCCCACTTCGAAATCATTAAAATCATGCGCAGGAGTTACTTTTACGGCGCCTGTACCAAATTTTATATCAACCAACTCGTCTGCGATGACCGGGATCTCCTTATCGAGAAACGGCAAAACTACTGTTTTGCCAACAAAATCCTTATATCTTTTGTCTTTAGGGTTAACCATTACCGCAGTATCGCCAAACATTGTTTCAGGGCGAGTTGTTGCAACTGTAATAAATCCTCCGCCTTTAATTGGGTATTTTATGAAGCAAAGATTTCCTTCCTTTTCTTCACTTACAACTTCCAAATCGGAAAACCCTGTTCCGTCAAAAGTGCAATAATTAACCAAGCGTTTGCCTCTATAAGCATAGCCGTCATCAAATAACTTTTTAAAGGTTTTGTAGACAAGATCTACTATTTCTGGATTTAGCGGATACTTTTCCCTGGACCAGTCAAGAGAAAGTCCGAGCTTCCGTAATTGCTTCTCGATCGTCCCCCTATTTTCTTCCACATAATCCCAAATCATTTTATAAAGAGTTTCCTGGTCAAAATCCAAGCGCGATTTTCCTTCAGCCCGCAGTTTTTTCTCAAAAACAAACTGCGTTTCTATGCCGGCATGGTCGGTCCCCGGGAACCAGAGAGTTGAATCACCTTTCATCCGATGGTATCTAATTAAAATATCTTCAACGGCAAACATTCCATGCCCAAGATGCAAAGATCCGTTGGCATTGGGCAAAGGGAGCATGATGCAATAGGGTTTTCCATTTGGATTTATTTCGGGCTTAAAATAGCCTTTTTCTTCCCACTGTTTGTAGATTTTTTCTTCGACGCTTTTATGATCGTAAACTTTATCCATCAGCTTATTTTAACATAAGTTCAGGCTTTGAGGAAAAACTATTTCACTTCAATCAGTTTGTACCCCCGGGTTTTTATTGTTTGGATTTCGAAGTTGTTATTCTGTAGTTTCAATTTACTTCTTACTCTCCCTGCCAATTTATCAATTGCCCAGTCCGAAATCCCCAATTCCTCCGCCTCGGGCCAAACCTCTTCAATAATTTTTTCTCTTTCACAAATTAAATCCTGATTTCTTTTTAAAAATTCAAAGAAAATTAATTCTTTTTTGCTAAATTCCGCACTGCTTCCTTTTGCTTCCTTTTTTTGTCTTTCTTTAACGTAGTATTCAAAAAGCGGACTGAAAATCCTTAATTTTTGTTTGTCAGCCATCACAAAACCCGTATTCCACAAATACATGTTTTTTTTCTTTTCTTCACGGGTTATATCTTCTTTATTTAAGATTTTTAGTAAAATCCCCTGCTCTTTTTTTTCTAGATTTTCCCATAGTTCTTCCGACTGAAGTTTAATTCTTTCATCGCTAACCAAATGGCTCATTAATTCTTCTTTTGTTTTTATAACACTGGGGGGTTCGTGAAGCGCGATCAACCCCAGTCTTAGATATTGAAAATGTCCGTCAACCAGATTTAAAAATTCCTTTTCTAATTCCAGATTCAATTTAAGATTATAACGGCTTCTATAAGTATTAAAAATTGTTTTTGCGTCTTCCTTTTTGGTTGGCTTAAGATAAATATTTTTATAAGCTAACGATAAAAGCGCCTGGGCCGAAACCATCGGGAAAATTCTTTTAAAAGGCAAAAAACTCGTGAAAACATATGTTAGCTGCTGATGGGAAAAATCTCTAAGACCTTCTAAATTGGCGAAAAACTCGGGAGTAACCGATGCGCTAAGCCTATCGAATCTAATAAAAAATAGCGTTGGGAGATATCCTTCCTCAATGATTTTTTTAATTGAAAGTCTAACACTGTCGATGGTAAAGAATAAATCCTGGAGCTGAATGCTTTCCAAAAAAATTCCCCGGATTTCTCTTTTTACTTCTGGCTTTATCTCTGAATTTTCAGTTGCATCAACAATCCGCTTTAAGGTCAACGTCCAAAATGGTGCAATTTCGCATTCCACCAAATCGATCAAGTTAATTGGGATAAACAAGTGTTTCCTTGAATCATTAACATAGTTATCAACAACATCCTTACGGTTAATAAAAAAACGCAAAAAATTACCGATACCGACCCGCTTAATGCCAATTAAAACCACCGAGTGATGACTGCTTAAATGACTACCTAATTCTTTAGCGTCCTCGTAGCGGAAAATCAGCGGAAATTTTGTAACAAGCGGCGACTCTTCCATAGCTTTCCTATTTTAGTTGCCTGTCTTAAATTTAGCAAGACAGAACTATTGTCAGGTTTTTGTCAAAAATGAGTCTTTAAACAGTCAAGCGGCATATGCTTATCTCATCTATCATATTCTTATTATGAGCGCACTAGAACGCGGAGCAAATCCGGCAGCCAGAGCAGATTGGATTAGATATCAAACATACGGCAGGATCTTGGATGCAAGACAAAAACAGGCTGAGAATCTCACCACGCAAAGCGGGGACTCACCAGATGCTTCCTTAGATCAACAACCCAGCGAAGCTACTTTAGATTCTTTAGATCATGGCGTTGCTCCAACAAAAGCTTTTCCTGCTGAGGCCACACTTTTTGATCCAAGTGCCGAAGACTAATTTATTTCGCTACCAAGCCCACCGACACTTCCCTGTCTCTGGTAATTTGCGTTGACAATAACGTTGTGTTTTCGCTTGCTTTAACATCTTGGGACGCATTTAAAACCTTAAAACTACTTGGGAAATCTAAAGAATAATCATAATTGTAAGAATCTACCCCCGGCTGCTTAAACACCTTAAGATTGTAGTCAATCTCCGGCTGGGCAACATTTATTTGCTGAGCTAAAACATAAGCTATTCTAATTGACTCTGTTTCTTGCGGTTGAACATTTACTAAAAATCCATAAATCGTGTTTGGCCCCTGATCTTCTTTTTGCACCTCGAGTCCATCCGGCGCAACAAAACCTTTCTTCTCGTAAATTGCCGGATCTGTTATTGCCGGAACAATCTTTTGTTCTTTTCCGTCAATTTGAACCGAAAGCAAATTCGCATTTAGAGGCAATATAAACCTTAAATAATTTTTATAAATTCCGGCGGCGTTTAAAGCAGTTGGCGAAGAATTTTTAATATTCAATCCCAAACTTTCATTAATATTTCCCTTATCATCAATGCTTGTTTTTTGAGACATGTTTCTTGAGACATAATAATTAACCTTATTTCCTCCCATATTTGATTCATCAACGCCAATAAAATCATTAATTATTGAGTCACTTGTCGGCCTCTCATCAACTAAAGCTGACGACCAACCGTTAACCGAAAACGTTGCCTGCTCGCTTGCATTATTAAACGCAAATAAAATATGCTTTTCATAAATTGCTTTCGTTACCGCCTGAATTAATGATAAATAAGGAATGTTTTTGGCTTCGGAAATTTTCAGCTCCAAACTGTTATAAAGAGAGCTTAAGAAATCTTTTTTTTGCGCCGAACCGGGGAAAAAATCTTTCTCCGTCTGAGCTTGAGTAATTTGATAAAAATTGTCCACAGTAACAGTTTGATTATAGTCGGAAACTTTGACCGGACCAAGAACCGACAAAATACTTTTTACAAAAGACAGATCTACTCCCACTATACCGTCTACCGACTGATGCATTTCCGTATTAAGAAAAAGGGCGGAGGAAATTGCGCCTTTTGAAAAATCCACATTAAAATTACTGTCTCTTAGAAACCAATGCTCTGTCGAAAGATAGCGCCTTACGGGATATGGCGGCTCAATATGCCCCTTAAGCTGACCGTCGGCATCGTAAACATCATAGATATTAAAACCGGCTATCTTGCCTTTATTCACCGTTAAAATCGCATAAGAGCCGATAAATCCTCCGCCCGGTCTAAGCTCCATATTATTTTGAAAGAGAATAAAGTAAGTCCTTGAACCACTAAACCCAAAAATGTCATGCCAAAGATCAATGGTTGAAGAAACAATTCTAATTGAATCGCCTAATTTCCCTGTAATATTTTGGGGGATAATCCCTTTTTGTTCTTCCTTATTGTAGAGATAAAGAGCGTTTTTAAGCTCGACTGTCGCATTGGAAAAATCAGCTTCGGGGTTAGTGGAACTGCCTGTTAAAATTGACTTAAATTTGTCTGATGCGTCAATCAATGACAATGCGGAAATGGAGATGTTTTCTGCGGAATTAATACTGTTGATTAATCCGCTAACTCTATCTGCTTGGCCAACAACGCCTACCTCTTCCGTTAGAACTAATGCCGAGTTCTGAGCAATAGCAAAACTTCCGGAGGCCAGTGAAGCAAAATTTTTAGATAAAGGCAGATTACCCGCATCGAGACTGTTTTTAACCGTATATAAAGATGAAAAGCCAATTAAAGAAAAGATTGCGGTTGAAATTAGCGGCAATAAAAAAAGAAAAATTAATAGCACAAACAATGTTTTAAAGCTATAAACTTTTTCTGATTCTTTTTTATACTCACTCTTTTCTTGTTTTACTTCGTCAAGATTATCTTTTGGACCGGCGCCAATCTCCATTTTTTTTATCCTGTCTTCGATGTCGTAGTTTTCTCCCAAAAGATAATTCCCCTCAACTACCGGAAGATGACTTTCTTCTTCTTTTATTTTTTCTTTTATAAAATCTACTTTTAAATCGGGATTCTTTTTCTTTAAAATATTTGCCAGCGATAAAAACGTTATTCCATGTTTTGGATACAAATATATAATTTTTTGCCCCTCATCGGCACCAAAAGCCGCTTCTAAAATTCCCTGCACGAGGTCATCAAAATAGACAGGGTAAATTGCTTTCGTTCCGTCTCCTGCTATTAAAATTCTTCCCTTGGTGTTAGCCTGTAAAATAAATTTATTAATATTTGTGTTTCGGTCATAAATAATATCGTTTTTAAAAATTTCGCCAAAAACAATAATTTTTGCCTTGGCATAAATATTAATGTGATTGTTTATAAATTTTTTCGTCGAAGACTTTAGGCCAATTATTAAATTTAACAAAGAACCGTCTTTCTCCGCTTTTTTAAAAAACTCTTCTATTAATTCTGTCGTTAACTCAATGTTTTCGTCTACAACAAAAATGTGGGAATATTGGTTGTCCGGGATTGTAGGAATTTTTCTTAAAAATGGCACATGGACAACGTTGCCTAATGTCTCCGGGGGCTTTTTGCTTACATATATTACCAGTGATTCATTCTTTAATTCTTTTACCAATGCTTCGCCTATGTTCCCCTCTTTATCAACTACTAAAATCGGGAGATCGGTCTTTTTTTCGCTGGTAACAAAGGCAGTGCGGTTCATTAGCTATATTTTAGTTACTCTATAACTTATTGTCCAGAGCAAGGTTTACCATAGAGTCTGCCATAAAATTCTTCTCCCTTGGAATATGACTATAAAAAATCGGCATTTTAAGCTCCGCCTCTTTTTGCCTTATTTCGAAAACAAATTCTCGTATTTTTGGGTTTTTGACTTTAAATAACCCTGTTAACTGTGAACAGGCAAGTTGTGAATCCATATAAAAATTTATGCTCTGAATATTAAAGCGGTCTTTATTTTGCAACGCCCAGTTAAATCCCTCAACAATCGCCGAATACTCAGCAACATTATTCGTAGCATCGCCGATTCTTTCCCCAATCCTTGCTAGCTCCTGCTTATTTTCATCTTCAATAAAAACTCCCAAAGCCGCCGGCCCGGGATTTCCTCTTGCTCCACCATCTGTAAAAATAGATATTTTTGACATTTTAAGTTTTCCTGTTTAACAAAATTCTTACCTGAAATACCTTGCCTACTAAAAATATAAAAACTATACCTTCGGAGACAAGAGTAATTGTAGCACAGGCAATAAAAGAAAATTGCGGAATAAAAATAATATTTAACGCAATATTTAAAATGGTTGAGAAAAAATAAACATACATTAAATATTTTTGTTTTTCAAGTGTAATTAAAACCCATTGTAAAAAACTGGTTGTAAAGAAAAACGGCAAAGACAAAAGCAAAATTCTAAATGGAACAATCGAGCCGGAAAAATCTGATTTAATCAGCGCGAATAAAGGAGAAGCAAACCAAAAAGGAATAATAATCACAATTGATGCTAAAAGAAAAATAACAAAATAATTATTCGTTAGTTTAAAGAATTTCTCTTTTTCATTTTTTACTTTAATTAAAAATGGATAAATTGCATTAGAGAGAAATAATGGCAACGCAATTAAGAAATCAAAAAACTTATAAGAAAGCCCGTAAATTCCAACCGCTTTGGTTGAAGAAAATAAAGATAGTAAAAACATGTCTGCCCGAAAATAAACTAAGTTAAAAATTAACATTAAACCAATTGGCAGTGATTTTATAAAAATTTCTTTTGCAAATTGTTTATCTAAAGATAATGGTAAAAGTTTTTCTTTGGTTAATTTTATTAAAAGCAATGCGCTTAGAAAACTGCTCGAAACAAATGCGAACAGGATTAAGAAAATAGAAAAATTTAAGAATGCGAATGTTAAAACAAGTATTAAATTTGCAACTGACCCGACAATAACCCCAACCGCATATGAAAAATAATTAACTGTTTTTTGAAAAACTGCCGACGCAGAAATTATTATGCTTTGCGCAAAAACGCTGAATGAAAAAATAAATATTCCTATCCTGACACTTTCCGAAAAACCGGAATTCGCATTTGCGCTATATGGAAGCACTAATGCAATTAAATTAAGAATCGCAAAAACAATTAGAGAAATAAAAATCCTAAAATAAAATAGGTTTTTAAAATTTGCTTTTTCATATTGCAAAAAAAATGCATTCAGCCCAAAGTCTAAAACCAAATAGAAAAGCGCAACGTAAGAAGTTATTTTCGTAAAGTCCCCAAAGCCCAAAACCCCAAATTTTCTGGCAATAATAATCGTGATTAAAAAACCAATAAAGGCTGTCGCCGCCCTGGCAAGAGTTTGATAAAAAGTATTTTTAGCAATTAATTTATGCTGCATATTTTTATTCTAGCAGATTATTTACGCATTCCCGTAAGAAAGCGTTGTACCGAAGATTATCGAAAATAAAATTTGGCCTTGCTGAATAGTTAAAAAATAATGGTCAAAAGACCCCAGGAATATAACCGTAAAAATAAGCATTAACAAATATTTTTTTGCCACTATTTTTTTTCTTATAACTAAGTCTTTTAAAGACATTGCGAATAAATAGATAAAACAGCCAAAGCCAACTAATCCGGTTTCCGAAAGAACGAGAAAGAAAATGTTATGAACGGGTTGAATAAGTAATGGCGTTAGCTGCGTGTTCGGAAAGCTTAGGTTATTAAAAAAATTGTTTATTCCAACGCCAAAAATAGGACTACGCGAAAACATCACCATTGACTGCTGTATTAATTCCGTTCTTTGCGAAAAAGATTCATCTGTTATTTTTGTCAGAAAAAATCTTTGCAAAATAAATGAATTTTGAAAAATTAAGTAAACAAAAACTATCAACGCAAAAAAAATTGAAAACCCAACCAACAGCTTCGACTTTGAAAATCCATTCTTATATTTTTTCACCAGAGGGATTCCAAATAGAATAACCAAATATGCTATCCAAAGAACAATCGTTGTTCTTGAAAGAGTTAATAACAAAGATGCTGTTCCCAAAAAAACTCCAAATAATAAATACTTCTTTTGGTTTTTAAAAAACATAAATAAATATAACATCGCAACAACCAAAAAACCGGCCAGAACATTTGGGTGCGAAAAAGTTGCATAAGGTCTTAGGAAAAGCTGTCCGTTAATAGAAGCATTGGCAATCCCCGGAGTTTGCGCCGTAAAAGCTCTTTCTCCGAAAAAATATAATAGCCCTCCGATGGAACCTTGGTTAAAATATTGTAAAAAAGATAAACAAGATTCAAAAACAATTCCGATTAAGAAACCCGAAAATAAAATTGTTTTATTAAAGTTTTTAAAATTAATTTTTACAAATGACATTAGAAACAAATATTCTAAGATCTTTGCTATTCCGTAAAAACCGGCTAATATATTTTTTGACGCAATGTTTCCACCGATAAGGCTTAACAAAAGTAAACCAAATATTAATAATGTTTTTTTATTTATACTTCGTGCAAGCAATTTCAACTTCGGCAGAGAAAATAAAAAAATTAAGACAATAAAAATGTCTGTTAAGTAAATTGTGGGGGAGAGGTAATCGAGCCTTAATCCGAAAACAAATGAAAAATTCGGCCAAAAATGTTTTCCTAATTGGGTCGGTAAAAAAAGGATAAGAAGATAAAAGAGGGGATACGAAAATCTACTTTGGCTTAATAACCAAAACCCTGTCTTTACCTTCTCCCGTTGACTCTGATACAACTTCTTTGTCATCTTGCAAAAGAAGATGGATAACCCGTCTTTCCCAAGACTTTAACTCGGAAAGATAAACTTCTTTGTTTTGGGACAATGCTCTCTCCTTTGCGTCTTGAGCAAGTCTTTCCAACCATTCGGACCGGTTTTTCTTATAATCTCCCGCTTCCAAAGAAACGCGCTTAAACGCGCCCTGTTCTTTAGCCAAAAGTAAAGATAAAATCAGTTGCAACGCCTCTAGCGTTTCGCCATGGTAACCGATAATTATTCCCGTGTCTTCCGTTTCCAGCGTTATCCCAATTGTTTCTTCATCTTCCAACAATTCAAATTTTGTATCAATTCCCAAGGACACAAAAAACTTTTTAATTACTTTTTCTATTTTTTTATTTGATTCTGCCATATGTTTTATCTATCAATTCTTTCAGTCCGCCCAAGCCTGAAATTCTGTACTGCTGAATAATACCAAAAATCGTGAAAGTATTCCAGTACAAAGATAGGCCGATTGGAAAACCCCAAGAGAAGAAACCAATCATTAATGGGAATATATACATTGATTGTGATTGAAATGCGGTAGCGAAATCATCGTCTTTCTTTTTCCCTGAATTAGCGTCTGCTTTGGCTAATTTTTTATCTTCCGGCTTAGGCAAAGTTGAAAACATCATTTTTGACTGAATAAATTGAAATAGACCTGTTAAAACCGGCACCAATAAAATAACCGGGCCAATACTTGTTATTAAATGGGACGGTGTTTGAGCCAACGGGAGACCAAAAAAATTTGCATCCCATGGCTTAAGTAATTTAAAAGAGTCTGAATACAGCATCGCATTAATCGTTTTCAATGTAGCCACTCCGGGCTTTACGATTAACTGCAAGGCGGCATACAATGCCCAAATCAACGGCAACTGAACTAATATAGGAAGACAGCCTGCGGCCGGATTTACACCGTGTTCTTTATAAAGTTTCATTGTCTCCTGCTGCAGCATTTTAGCGTCATTTTTGTGTTTTTCTTTAAGATTTTTTAAATGCGGATTTAATTCCTGCATTTTTTTTGAGGCTTTTAGTTGTGAGCTCATTAGCGGATAGAGAATTAATCTAATGATAACTGTTAAAGTAATAATCGCAAATCCCAAAGCATAAGGAATGTGGACAAAACTAATCGCGTGGTAGAGAAGCACCAATAAATTAATTATTGGCACATACAAAACATTGTGGAATAAACTGCCGATAAAAGAAAATAACTGCATATATTAATTGCCCTTATAAAATGGCTGGCATTTTAAAAGCCTGATCATTGATAGATAGCTTCCTTTTAACACCCCTTTTTCAGAGATAGAGATTTTGGCGTAATCGGAGCAAGTTGGATAAAATCGGCAAAAGCGTTTTACCCCCAATACGTTTTTTAAAGTGGTTGACACTACCGCCTGATAGATATTGACTAAGAATAATAAGATTTTCTTCATTTTAGAATCGCTGCTTTTCCAAAGAGTGCTTTCATGCTTTCTGAAACCTCTTCTTTTTGCTCCGGCACTAATTGTTTTTTCGAAATAACAATTACGTTTTCCCCTAACTTAAGCCTATTGATTATCCCCTCGACTGCGCTTCTTAAAACTCTTTTTGTCTGATTTCTGATAACCGCTCTTTTATCTATTTTTTTTGAAACTATAAAAGCAAACTTTATTTGGCTTTCTTTGTTATCAGAAATTCTTAAGTTAAAAAGCGGAGAAGTAAAAAGCTTGTTTTCTTTCGTTTTGGTTATTTTTCCAAGACGATTTTGTTTTTTTAACATTACTAAACTGTTAATTTTTTTCTTCCTACTGCTCTTCTCTTTGCCAGGACCTTTCGCCCTCCATGGGTTTTTGTTCTTTCTAAAAAACCGTGTTTTCTCGCTCTTTTTAATTTTTGGGTTTTCCTTAATTTTTCCATTGCTTCTCAGTATACCAAAATTAAAGGATTTTTAAAAGCATTAGCTTTGGTTAATAAAAACGATCTAGTTGTATCTACTTTTGTCTCTTGCAAAAAGTTATCCACATTATTAAACTGCTCATTACCGTTTATGCAAGAAAATACAGAGCTTTGGACTAAAATTCTAACTGAAATTGAGCTTGAAGTATCAAGAGCAAATTTCCTAACGCTTTTTAAAAGAACTCAACTTTTAAGCGTTGAGGGGAGCACTTTAACTGTTGCCGCACCATCGACAATGATTATTGATCTTTTGCAAAGAAGGTTTTATGACGTTATCAAAAAGGCTGCGGATAAACATCTTAAAAAAGATGCCAAAATTATTTTTGTACCTAAAACAATTATCAACAGTGTTGAACCACTAAAGAAAGCGCATGGGCCTTTGTTTGAAGAGGAGACTACTGCTAAAACGGTAATCGGACATTTGCCAAGAGTAAGACCCGATTATACTTTTGAAAACATGGCGGTTTCTTCAACTAATCAACTGGCTTTTGTCAGCGCTTCGACCGTTGCCAAAAAACCGGGAGAAACCTATAACCCTTTGTTTATTTATGGGCCAACGGGAGTTGGAAAGACGCATTTGATGCAGGCAATCGCAAATGCTGTTTATGCAAAATCCCCAAGTAAAAAAATTCTTTACACCACCAGCGAAGAATTTACCAATGACGTTGTTGAAGCAATCCGTACCAACAATACCGGTAATATGAAAAAAAAATTTAGAGAGTTGGATTTATTAATTATCGATGACATCCAATTTGTTGCCGGAAAAGATAAAGTTCAAGAGGAATTATTTCATACATTCAATACGCTTGTTGATAAAACCGCTCAAATTGTTCTTTCATCCGACAGACCGCCGGCAGAAATGAAACAGGTTGAGAAAAGATTATTATCAAGATTTTCCGGGGGCCTGACTGTTGACATTGAATCACCGGATTTTGAGCTCCGAACCGCTATCCTCTTAATTAAAGCTAAAAAATATGGCGTTTCTCTAAATATGGATGCGGCAAAAATGATTGCCGAAAAAGCGCAGGACGTAAGAGGGTTGGAGGGATTATTGTTAAGGATTATTACCCAAGCCCAGTCGCAAAACGGAGAGATTACGGAAAATTTAATCTCATCCGTTCTCTCTCTAAATAAAGATGAAAAATTAAACACTTTCCATCCCGATGAAATAATAAAAAATGTTTGTTATTTTTATAAAGTTAAGTCAACGCAACTTAAAAGCTCAAAAAGGGATGCTTTTCTTGTCAGACCAAGACAGGTGGCAATGTTTTTGTTAAAAAAAGAGTTGGGATTAACCTTTGCGGAAATTGGAAACCTGCTCGGAGGAAGGGACCATACAACAATTATGCACGGTGTAGAGAAAGTGGATAACATGCTTAAAAATTCTTTAATCAGGGAGGATATTTTGGGGATACCAAAATTAAATGTGGGCAATAATGTGGACTATTAATTTTTTAAATCATTTCAACAATTTATCCTCTTTCTTATCAACAAGTTATCCACCGGAAAATAGCCGTGCCTTCTTGCTTTTTTCCACTTTTCCAGATAAACTACTACAACTACAAATAAAGATCATATGAAAATAACTTTTCTTTCAGACAACTTACAGGGAAAGATTTCTTTTTTAAATCATGCTGTTTCCACCAGAGGACAACTTCCAATACTTTCCAATTTCCTTTTAGAAGCGAGAAATGGGAAATTAACCATTAGCGCAACGGATTTGGAAATCGGTATTTCTTCAAGTATTCCCGTAAACGTAGAAGAGGAAGGAAAAATAACAATTCCAGCCAAAAACTTTTCCGACCTTTTATCAAATATTGTCAGTCAAAAAATAACCCTTACCCTGGAAGGGGAAACGTTGAATTTAACCGGAGAAAAAATTAAAGCCTCTTTCCAAACAATGCCATCCGAAGACTTCCCAAAACTTTATGAAGAAAAAGGGAAAGAAATAATCAGCGTCAAAAAATCAGATATTGAGGAATATATTTCAAGAACAGTTTTTTCCGCAGCGATTGACAGCTCAAGACCGGCACTTTCGGGAGTCTTACTGGACAAGGACAAAGATGGGGTGCTTTTGGTTGCCACCGATGGATATAGGCTTTCGTTGCAGAAAAACGTTTTCAGGACCACCGAAGGGCTTGAGAAGCCACTTGTAGTCCCCGCCAGGATAATCAAAGAATTATTGTCAATAAAAGAAGAAACGGATGATGTTAAAATTTATGTTTCTGAAAAAAACAACCAAATAATATTTTTGCAAAACGAAACTATTCTTGTTGGAAGATTGATTGATGCGGAATATCCCGACTATGAAAAAATTATTCCGACTGAATTTTCAACCAAAGTGGAAATAGAGAAAGATATGTTGCAAAATGCGATTAAGATTTGTTCCGTTTTTGCCAGAGAAACAGCCAATATTATTAAATTTTCGATCGAAAAAGAAAAAATGATTGTTTCGGCAAATTCACCATCGGTGGGAGAAGACGCGGTTGACGTTGATGTAAAAACAACCGGCGAGGAGAATGAAATTGCTTTTAACGCGAAGTATCTACTTGATGTTTTGTCGGCAGTTAACGCAGAAGTCTTAATTTTTGAAATGAACGGGCCGTTAAATCCGGGAGTCTTCAAAATTAAAGGCGACAACTCCTTTCTCCACTTAATCATGCCGATTAGAGTTCAGGGATAAGATTATCTGGGAATAATGATCCACTCGATTTGATAAGAAGAAGTATTAACGCCAAGGGATTGCAGTACTTGTAGGACGGTTTTTTTAAATTGTGAGACTTGGGCGCCTTCGGTAGATGAAGAATTAATTTTGGGATAAAGATTAACAAAAAAATCGTTCTTAGTATCGTCGTAATTAATAAAATATTGGTCATTTTCCGGAGGAAGATTATCGTACCAAGGATGGGACTTTAGAAACTCTTCTTGACTTTGAGCGAATTTTAAATCAGATTGTCCCTGCTGATCCAGCAGGGGGTCGTCGCTTGGGGTAGGGGTGAAAGAGGGGATGAGGTTTTGAGTTTTAAAATTCCAAGAGAAAGACCTCCCACCGTAATTAACAGTAATGAGATAATTTACATCGGGAGAAAGAGCCCCTTTTAAGTTGACGACCGCTGAATTATTAATATCCTCCCAAGAGACAATGCTGTCCACCTGGGGGAACATAGTGACGGAAACTGTCTTTTTCTCAGTCTCCGTTAAAGGACGGGAGAAAGCAATGAAAATGTGCGGTGAGAGACTGATGTTTCGTGATTCGTTTTGGGGAGAAACAGAGGATATGGCAAAGGAAGTTTGCATTTTAACCTCCATAAAAATTGAAGCAAAAATAACAGCAGCGGCTACGATGCTAGCTAAAATAACCGCGATAATTAAAATTTTATTATTCATTTGATTTTCCAAGCCACATATACTCCGCCGGCGCACACTCGTCTAAATTGAAATGGAGTCCAATTTTCCAGTTGCGTAAAGTATGTGTGATAATTTCAGTTGGCGTATTTGCATCAATGGTTATTATTCTACCGGTTCCCTTGTTGCGAGCTAATTGATCTTGATCAATACTGTATATAATGTCAACATGTCCGATGGTAGACATGGTGTTATTGCACGAGTAGAACATAACATCTCCGGGTTGAGCTTGCTCAATAACGCTCTGGCTAGTCATTAATTGCACTCCTCCAGTCCAATGTGCTGCCATTACAGGAGATCTTCTGCTAAAAGAATTTTTTATCCCAGCTAGATTATAAGAACCAATAACAAGGTCGGTACAAAAAAAAGTGCTCAAGCCCTTGCCGCATGAGCCGGATCTTGGCAGAACAGTATAGCTGCCATTGGTAACAGTTGCCATCATTACGGTGCGTTGCGGTGAATTTAAACACTTCGGACCCGTAAAGAACGTGACCTTGTCGTCTATTATTTTTGCCCAAGAAATAATATCAGTGCCTCCGCTTCCTGTCCCGCCGCCTGTTCCGATGTCACCCGTTCCCCCTGATGATGAAGATGACCCTCCGGCGACGTCGCCGACGCCAAAAAAGAAAGTGATAATAATAGTTAAAAACACGACTGCAGCTAAAACGCCAATGATAGAACCCGGCAATAAAAATCTAAGCAGGGATAAGGGGTTTTTGGGAAGGATTTTGCTTAGAGGATTTCGAATGCCTCTGCTCGGATGCACCCCGGGTGGGGCATGCTTTAAAGACTTTGGCGCGTTAGGCACGCCTGGTTTAGTGGCATAGTTAGTCGGAATTCCAGAAGGCCTAATCGGAGTCAGTTTGCTGCTAGTGCCCATGGCAACAGACTTAATAGGAGAAGTGGTTGGAATTTGTCTTCTTACGTCTTGTGGTAGAGATTTAACACTGGTGATTTTTGCTGATTTATCTTTCCTTGCTTCTTCCGCAGCTCTTGCCATAGCGGCTTTAGTGTCTTTGTAGAAAAGCGACCTCTTTAAAAGAGGGTTATTTGTTGCCGGATCATTAGCTAGTTGCCTTGCCCTTTTGTCATGATACAAAACGTATTGATCGTGATAAGCAATTCTTCCCCTTTCAAATGCGGCAGCTCCGTCTTCTTCGGAAAAAGTTTTTCTGGATTTTTTGGCAGCTTGCTGAGCCTTTTTTGCTTCCTTTTCACCATACCAGTTAGCGGTTTTGTCTAACTGTTTTGCTGTATATCTATCGGGGTTGTTGAAAAAATGAGCATAAATGCCAAATGGGGCGGCAATTAAGGCCCCGCCAATAGACCTGGATGTTCGGGACGTGGACCGGTCAAGTTCATCCTTTTTTGTTCTTTGCGGTTCTTCTTGTTTCGCTGTCGCTTCTTGCTCAACAACCCCGTAAGCCGAGCGCTCGTTTAGAATTTGGGATATTTCCATTTCGGAGGCGTTTCCTCCGAGAGCTCTTGCGATATCAATGGAGCTTCCATTTAAAAGAATGCTTTTTACGGTGCCATCGGATTTTTCCAAGCGCTCTCTAAATCTTTCCGCATTCTGTATTGTTTGAACGTTTGCCATGGTTAATTATTCTTAACAATTGTAACGGGAATCGTTTTCTCTGCTGAAGTTTTTGCCAAAACGTCAGGAGCAATCGTTGTCTGTTGCTTTTCCGCTGCGACAATAGGAGCTATTACTGACGGAGGTTGTGTTTGGGGAAGTGCTGCCGCTTCCGCTTTAGCCAGGTCGGCTAAGTCTCTTTTTTCTAAATTCGCTTTCTCTACCTCTTGTGGATTTGAAGTAATCAGGGTATTTTCGAATGGAGCGGCAATAACTTTTATGGAAACGTGACTTTGCCCGGCAAAGAATAATCCCTCTCCAACATTTGCCGACAACAGCAGTTGTTTCTCGCCGCCGGTTAGGTAAAAAAGATTGGCAACCAAATCAATCTCCGAAGTGCTTTGTTTTAAAAGCATTTGAATTGAAGAGTTGGATAAAACCGCTTTCCCGTAATCTGTTGCCAGAAAATCCTGCACGTCTTGAGTGGCCGTAGTCAGGGCCAGATAATATTTTCTGGCTCTTTTGGCAATGCTGTAAACAAATGAGGCGGAATCGTCATTTTTCATCATATACCAGGCTTCGTCCAGGATTAATAAACGCTTTTTGAATATTTTCCTTACCTTAGTCCAGACGAAATCCAAAATAATATGCATTGCGATCGGTCGTAATTCCTCTTCTAGCATTTTAATATTAAAAGAAGTAAACGGATTTGAGATGTTGAAATTTGATTGTTGGTTAAAAATTCCGCTTAAGCTACCTTTAATAAATTTTTCTATTCTTAAAGCCAGCTCTTTTGAATCGGGATCTCCCATTCCCAATAAAATGTCATAAAGGTCTTCGATTACAGGAGGTTGTTTGGTTTGCGTAGAGGGGACAGTAGTAATTCCTTTTGATTTATAAGTATCAACCAGAGCGCGGTCTAAAATAGCATCTTGAGAAGAGGTAATATTCCCCATAACAATTTTCAAGAGACTATGTAAAGACAGGATTTTGAGTCCCAATTCGTTTTCACCCTCTTCGTAAAAGCCGGAGAGATCAAAAGGGTTAATTTTAATCGGCGATGATGCCGTAAATTCGACTTCTTCTCCACCCATGGTGCGGGTCAGCTCGCCATACTCTCCCTCAGGGTCAATAATTATAACTTCTGTCCCAAACATAAATTGTCTCATGGCCTCAAGCTTTATCAAATAAGATTTTCCCGATCCCGATTTTCCAAATACGACTTCATTGGCATTTTCTAAAGAAAAACGGTCAAAAACAATTAAGGATCCGTTTTGCTGATTTATGCCATACATAATTCCTTTGTCCTGAGCAAGCATGGCGGAGGTAAAGGGGAAAGTGGATGCCAGTGAAGTTGTATCCATATTTCTGACCACATTAAGCCGGTCTTGGCCAATTGGAATAGTTGACTTAAATCCATCTTCCATTTGCAAAGTGGCAACTTTTGGCAAAATCATAATGGAGTTAAGAGTAATAATTAGTCTTTTGGCTGCTTCGTTTAAGTCGCTCAAGCTTTCCGAAGAAAGCGTTATGTAAAGACTGAATTGGAAAAATCTTTCGACCCCTTTGGCTAATTCTTCCTGGACGGAAAGAGCGTCTTCCAAAGAAGCTTTTATTTTAGGGTCCATGCCTGTGCCTTTTTCCTCCTGCGCGTAAACGGTAGCTTCCATTTCGGCAATCTTTCTCCTAAGATCCGTTAATACATCGGCGGATTGAGTAGGATAAATAAACATCGAAACATTCATCGTATGATCAAATTCAATTACGGGTTCAAGCCAGTTAGCCGAGACATATCGGGGGTATCCGACTACAAACAAAGTTTTGTAATATTTTTCGCCAACCCGGATATGATTAAAATCAACCTCGACGGAGGATGGGGCGATAATATCGGGAATAGAAATCATTCCCTTTTGGGCATTTTTTATTGCCGGGGAAGCGGCTTGATCTACAGTTGTTTTTGCCGGTTTTTTACTAGTGCCGAGCATTGTTATTCTCCTTTCCTAAAGTAATTGGTTTTACCAGATTTTCGGTTTCATGATGGTCTATCCGGCTATCGTTAAAAATGTCATAAAAAAGCTTGGTCAGTTTTTCTTTGCCTAATCTTTCCGATTTAAGATTTAGTCTGTTAAGTTGCGTTTGGACAGCATCAGCTTTTGTATAAAGTCCGGCTTTGGCTTCGGAGGCAAAGTCTTTTTTGGGAGCATTGTTCTCTCCCACATTCTTTGTGTCGGCAAATGTTTTTTCCATGGAGGAATAAGGGATGACGATATAGAATTTTTTATCCAGAATCGTATTTACTTTAACCAGTTCCTGAACAAAATCTCGATATAATCCGATTTGCCTGGAAAGCGCTGCTGTTTGCGCCTTGGCTTTTTCCACGTCAAGCATTTTCAGATACAAAGAAACGTCCAGGCGTTTGCTTCTAATCAGGATTTGAATTGGAAAGGAGAGGGCGTTAAGGAGTGATGCGTAGGAATAAATTTTTGCTCCCTGCTCGTCTGCTGATAAAAGTGCGAAATTTGTTGCCATAACCTCAATGACAATGCAGGCGTTTTCCCTAGCCAAAACAACAATATCGTCAATAATATCTACGACCTCGATAAATTTTTGGGTTGGCGCCGCATTTTTAGGAGCAGTTCTTGCCATAGTTTAGTTAAAAAGAGACCTCCTTAGCTCTTCTCTGATGTCGACAGAAATTATTTCTATCGGCAGGATTATATTCCCGTCTGCTTTAAAGGCGATTTTGTCAAATTTATTTTGCTCTCTCGGATCTTCAAACTCAATCGTAAAAGAACCATTGCTTAGCGGAGTGGCTGACGCGAATTGCCCAAGCGCGTTTGTCTTAAAAGCCCTGGTGGCATTGCCCTGATCATCTTTTACTTCAACTAAAATGTTCGGCAAGGGATTCCCTCTGGGATCTTTAACAATTCCGGTAATAACATTTGGAAATTCCGGAGTAATCGGTAATCCGACGCTTTTTTGCATTGTCTGCGGAACGCTTCTGACAAATTTTGTCTCAGACGGCGCCACGGGGGTTGCCATAGAGGGACTAAAAACAGGTTTCCCTTGATCTGTCAGTTTTTTTTGTAAATCAATCAGTTTTGACTCCAACTGTTGTTTTTCAAGCGACATGCTGCTTAAGCTGTTTTGCATCTCAAGTACTTTTTGATGAGCTTCTAAATAAGCTTTAGGATCAACTTTTGCCTGTTCGGCCTCTCTGGTTTTTGCTTCCTTAAGTTGCTTCTCGAGTAAGGCGGCTGTTTGCTGTAGCGCTTGGGTGGCAGCAACATCGGAAGCAGTATTGCTTGGTCGGGGAGCTTGACTTGGTTGAGGCATTGGCTGTGGCGCGGTAGCTCTATTTGTAAAAGCATGCTCGGCAACAAAAGAGGGCACTGTGGTCTGAATAGGCTTATCGGCGGCGTATTGGTTTAAGGATTGAAAAAAGATAGTTTCTTTTTGATCAAGTTTATTTTTACTTTTTGGCAGCATGTTTAAAAAGTCTTTGAGTTGTTTTTGTGACAAATCAAAAAGACTACTGTTTGGAGCAAGTCGAATCGGCTCTTTGGTAAAAATCTGTCCTCCGTCTTTTCGATAAATATATTGAGTTGGGCTAAAAACTGCTTTGAAAAAATTTATAACCATTAAATCCAGAGACCTTCCGCCTAATGGTAAAAATGCCAGCGCCGCGCCCACGCCAGCTGAGCAAAGAGCCAGCGGAATTTTAATAATAGTAAAAAGAGGAAGAATATAACAAACAAAGGCAATAACTACTCCTGCCGCAAGGTAAGCAAACTGCTTAATCGTCATATCCCCAATTAGCTTAAATTCAAACCCGGTAATGTCTTGTGGAATTGGATGATTGTCCATAGTTCAAGCCTTATATCTAGGTTATAACGTGAAAAATTACGATGCAAGATTATCAAACTAGGTCAAAAAAATCGCATTTTGAGGCTCTTCGTGAAAAATGGGTTGTTAAAGGATAAAATCGGAGTTAAAATAAGAGTAATGTTTGCCATTCTATTTATCGTTGAGTTTGTTTTGCTTTTTCTTTTGGCAAGATATTTAATAAAATCGCTGTCAAGAGTTTTCTTCAGAATTACGAAAAGCGAAAAAATAACAATAGCAATACTTTCCTATTTTTTTCTTCCGGGAACCATTGTTCATGAATTGTCACATCTTTTGGCGGCAGGGCTTTTGCTGGTTAAAACGGGGGATATGGAACTAACGCCCAAAATTATCGAAGACGGGGTGCGCTTAGGTAGTGTTGAAGTTGAAAAAACAGATATTTTAAGAAGAGCTGTTATTGGTGTTGCGCCGGTTTTAATCGGAATGGCAGTAATTTTTGGAACCCTGTTTTACCTGCAAACTCTCAAATCGGCAAATTTAATTATTTACGCGCTTGCGTTTTGGATTATTTTTGAAGTCGCTAATACCCTTTTCTCCAGCCGGAGAGATTTGGAGGGCACATTGGAGCTCTTAATTACAAGCTCAATTTTACTGACGGCGGTATTTATTCTTAAGCCGGAAATTATGCGCCAATTTTTTGCTCTTTTTCAAAAAGCAGATGTTATTAATTTTTTTAAACACGCCGATTTGTTTTTAACAGCACCTATTCTAATTGATTTGATTTGCCTGTCTATAACAAAATCGTTATTCTTAAAAAGAAGTTAAGCTAATTTTTTGACTACGGGAGAAAGTTGTGTGCTCGATAGACCTAGGGAGCGGTTGTTCCGCAAGCGGAAAAACTTAAGTTCCCCTTGGCAATATTTCCCAAACAGGCCACGCCGGTAACATAGCCAATAAAGTTTAGAATCAAAAAAGAAAAAAATACCAGCAGCAGCCCCAAAATTGCATAAGTCATTGACTTTTTGGCTGTTTCAACTGTTTTTGCTTCTCCGCCGGAAAGAATAAATCTGATTCCGGAAATAAGAATGATAATTACGGCGACTGTGCCGGAAAAAAGCAGTAGCCAATAGATCAAGCTTGCCAATAAAGGCGGAAGATCAGTTAATTTAGGAACATAATTTGCATCGCCCATAGCTTAAAGCGTAGCAATAATTAAATTAAAAAGCAAGAAAAACTTAACGGAAACATATTCGAAGAGCTAGAGTTGATTAAAGGCTAAGCGATGGGATAGTAAGGTTGGATAAATTATTGCCAATAAAGAAGCCCAAAATAATATTGATTATAAAATAAGCAAGAAAAATAACCACTAATCCGATAATTGCGGCAATAATGTGCTCTCTGGCTTCGGTAACTTTAGCCTTGTCGCCGGTTGAAATCAGCCAACGGAAACCGCCATAGACCAGATAGAAAAGAGCGGCCACGACAGCGATAACGAAAACTAATTGAATTGCAGAGCCGATTATATTACCAAAATTACCCGATGTAAGCTTGCACAAATTAGCAAACTGTCCTTTTGTATCGCAGGCGTTAAGAGGGACAGGAGCAGTAGCTAGCGCTATTGGCGCAAGCGTAAGATAAGATGCGAAAGGTAAAATTAATGCAAGTTTTTTCATCTATTAATTAAATGCTAGTGCGTTTTTAACCAGTTGTCAAGCCCTATTTAAAAATTACTTTACCGGGTGTAGACAAAAGGGCTGACTTTGCCATGAAAAAAGAAATAATAAATCAGGTTGATCACAAAAAACGACAGGAAAACAACCAGCAGCCCGAGAATTGAATAAACAATTCTTTCCCTGGCTTTGCCGACTCTGTCTTTGTTTCCCTCAGACATAATCCAATTAAAGCCTCCCAAAAGAAGGCTAAGAAGAGAAAGTATAATGGCCGCAAGTATTATTAAGTTAAAGCCAAGGCCGACAATTTTATAAAGAATTTCTGCTCCTCCGACCGGCATGCCCTTTACGCCATTGATGACAACATCGGGCGCAGTGCCGGCGGGGTTTGGTTGCTGAATAGTTAAAGCCAGAAGTTTCATAATTATTTACCAAATCCCGGCAGGTTAAGAATGTTAACGCCGATGATCTGTAAAATTACCAAAGAGAAAATTATAAACAAAAGGCCGATAATAGCAGCGGTAAGCTGTTCTTTAGCGTCTTTAATTTTTTCCGGTTCGCCCTGGGAAACCATCATTTTGTATCCGGAAATCATGATTAAGACAATCGAGATTCCGCCGGCAATACTTAAAACAATTCCCAAAAGCGCGCTAACAAATCCTCCTGGCGTGGTTGGCAGGGAAACTCCCAAGCCCGTATTGATACTTGCGCATCCTACGTCTCTGGGATTTAAGGGACTCGAACAAAGCTGATCCTGAGGGCCACCGCCGTAGCAGTTTGAGGACGAGTCTGTGCCCGAGCAACCGGCAACCGGAATACAGCCGGTTGTTACGCCATCGGTTGAAGGGGTAGCGGACGCAGTTTCCATGTGGGAGCAGATCGTGTTGGCGGGACAAAGAATTTCATCGACAGACTGTTGATCCTTACTGCTCCCGTCAGAGAGATAACAAACCGGTTGGTTTTTATTATCCATGGTGGCTAAGCTGGTATTTGCTTTACAAACAAAACAAGGAGTATTCCCCTTCCCGTTTACGTGTCCACCCGGTTGCCCAACGTCTGCCATAAGAAGAGGACCGCGTCTGCATGCTTCCCTATCTTCATTTGCGCCTAGGGCGCCCCCGCCATAACGAATAGTAAAGTTATAACCGCCAATTGCGGATACCCCAGGGTCGAAGGTATGTTCAACACTATGATTAGCGGAGTTTACATATAACTGGTCCTGCCTTCGTGCTTCTTTGCCGGTGCTAGGGTTGTTAATTTCAAAATTTGCTCTTATGCCAGCGCCGATGTTGACAGGGCCGACGTGGATTTCCGGACTTGTCGGATCCGTCCAAACTAGGCCATCCATTTTGATAGGCGTATTAATTTCCATTTTCATCGTGTCTGCTTCGTTAGCCAGAATTACCTGGCAGTTGTTATATCCGTAATCAAGGGTATCGGAGACATTAAAACTGCCGTTGCACAGGGTTTGATGGTCGGCGCCATCTGCATCGATGACTTCAACTCCGTAGGTTCCTTCTAAAAAAACTGCCGGGGCAATTTGATTTGCACTAAAGCCAGGAAGATTAATGGAAGGATCATCTCCGAGTATTCCACTTCCTGATACTTGATTTAGCTGTATGCTGCAATTAGCGCCATTACTATCGCAGCTGACCGGAAGTATCTTCTGTTGAAATTCCCAATGTTGATTGCCGGGTTCAAAGTCGTCTACTGTTCCCACCATTTCACCATCTCTACTATGCCCATATTGAAAACGACCATAATTATAGAGTTGATCATCAAGATCGTTTTGTAGGATCACGGCATTTGGCGGTGCTATAAACTTAACCCAATAATGGTATTTTGCAGAAAGGGGGGGATCCGAGGAAATAGACATATTTACCTTATGGGTATGATTATCAATCGTTTGTACTCCCTTTTGTACATCAGCATGGACTAAAGTGTCATGATCACCGGGGAGAATAGTAATGGCTACTTTGCAAAGGTTTGTCGTTGCGTGCGCGTTCGTAGCAGAAAATATAAAAAGGAAGAGGATAAAAACTAAAAAGAATATTTTTCTCATTAATTTTATCGTAACTCAAAAAGCAGTAAAAATGCAAATTCCAAATGCAAAATTACAAATCACAAATAATTTTTAAAAAAATTAAATTCAAAAGTGTTTTGATTTTTGATTATTATTCATTGTTATTTATTTGGAGCTTGAATATTTGAGTTTGTGATTTATAGTATGCCTTTAGATTTTTGCTAAGGCAAAAATCTAAATCCTCTTCCTTTAATTGTCTGAATATGTTGCGGGTTGTTGGGGTCGTCTTCTACCTTTTTTCTTAACCTAAAAACTAATTGGTCCAGCGCCTGGTCGGTTACTCCCAATGTAGTTTTGGCTTCTTTCCAGACGGCATTAATAATTTCTTCTTTTTCCAAAATCCGCTCCTTATTTTCCAGCATAAACTTCAAAAGCTTATATTCAAGCGAGGTCAGCTTATCGGATAAAATTGTCTCTCCTTTTAAAATTTCAGAGGATTCGTTAGTTGAAAAATGTTCGTCTTGTTTACTAAGCGATTGTTTGTCTTTAATAAAATCCGAAAACAACGGAATGGTTAAAAACCCGTTCTTTATTAACCCAACGTTTAATAGATATTCATCTTTATCATTTGCATTCTCAATAAATAAATTTTGTTCCTCCGGCGTTAGGCTGTTCCAGATTGAAGCGAGAGTATTGCGGATAGTTTTCTGTTCAAGTAAAAATTTTCTTAAAGCTAATTTGTCTTTAAAGCTTTGCTCTGAAGCAAGTAGCGCCTCGGCCGATAACAACATGAGGCTACTATGTCCCCCGGTTAATTCCAAAATCTCTGCCAATAATTTTTTATCAATTTTTTTCTCGGTAATTTTTTCAAGATATTCAATTCTAAAATCAATGCCAACTTTGTCAAAAATCGGCAGATAAATTATTTTTCCAACCACGGATTCATAAAAATCAGCCAAAAAAGATGATTCCAGAATTTCCTCAAGCGGGCGGTTTAGGGAAAAGACAACCGAAAAGCGGTATTTTGCCCTGTTTCGTAAAATTCTAAGGTTTGCAAAAAAATCACTGTCAACCACCGAAACATATTCTTCAAAGCGGTCGAACAAAAACACAATTGTCAGTTCTTTTTCCAAAGCCAGATAATCAACGGTTTTTTTAAGCCCCTGAAACAAAACCAATTCATCCTTAAAGCTAAGACTTTCCTTAAAAATTTTATTGGCAATTTCAAATTCCTCGTCTTTCTTTCTTTCCCTTAGGGAATCAACCAAGTTTAAAAAGATAAATTTGGTGACATCAAGAAGAGGCCTGCGTCTTATTTCGGAAAAATTTAAATAAACAAAATGAAACCAAGATTGTCTTTGTTCGCTGACGTGTTTAACGCGGACATTGTGGTTGTAAGTTAGCAATCCCAAGAAGTTTGAGCGCCCGGCCCCAGGAACAGAAACTACCTGGCAGGAACTGCCTTCTTTAATAAAACTTAGGATTTTTTCAATCTCGGCAAAACGAGTGTCTTCTGGGTATAAACTTTCAAAATGAGAGTTGTCCATATAATTAAATCAAAAACACAAAATTACAAATCACAAATAATTTCAAAAAAACTAAATTCAAAATTGCTTTGATTTTTCTATAATCGCTGCAAAGATTTTAACCAATTCAGTAGTTTCTTGTAAAAGAGAATTAATATTATTTGCCAATTCGGGATTTGTTTCAGTTATTAAATTTAACCAATAGATCGTTTCTTTGCCCTCTTTTCTGCAAATTCTAAGTCTGAATAAAAAATCTTTCTTGGTTTCTGTCTCATTGGCTTCTCTGTAATTAGCGCCCATTGACGTTCCGGAGCGCATCAATTGATCTCCCAAATTAAAATTTATAGTGTTTTTAGGAAGAGCTTTAACTAAATGAATAATTCTTTTACTAAAGCTTAGGGTTCTGTCTTCTAAATCATAACGTTTTGAATTTTGATTATTATTCATTGTAATTTATTTGGAACTTGAATTTTTGAATTTGTAAATTATGACATTGCATTTTGATTTTTACCTTTTAATTTCAGTCTATATCTAAATTGTAATCTCTTTGTAATCTTTTTATCAAGCTGCTTAGACTTGTAAGCCATAAAATGTTGGGGCTATGGAAAACGAATACATTGCTCAAAATCGATTGACAACAAAGGCTGATTCTCCTAAGCTAAGTGGAGGAGATATTTTTATGGCAGACATAGGACACGTAGAGGGAGAAAGTGTGAATCCGGTTGAGCCAACGCCGCCGGTTGTTAACGCTCCGGGAGTAGAGGGAGAATCAGGAAATCAACAGTCGCAAGAAGCAACTGGTGGAGCTGCAAATAATGGAAATGGCGGAGAAAGAACTTCTACGCAATCTACTCCGGAAGGTGGCAATGGAGGAGGGAATAGAGGCCGGGGCAGAGGAAGAGATCCAAATGAAGGAAGGCCCCCCCCAGACTATGCAGATATGTATCTCAATCGAAAGAAAGAGTTTTGGGACGTGCTACACGCGTTTGAACCCCATGTTAATAGCGGAGGTATTCCTGCGGATCTTTTGAAGTTCATAATTGAGCTCCGCGATGACGATAGGCCGCTAATGTACATGGTTAATAAAATAATTACATTGCCTTTAGACAATGAGACAGCGCGTTATTCATTGGGTTTAAGCGCGCAGTCAATTAAAGAGCAAATTACAGCCGCTTTAAAACAAACCTTGCTTGAAGCAACCGGAAATGGCGATGCTGTGGCTGCAGAGCAGACAAGGATAAGAAGAGATAGGGTAGTTGCCACGATTGAGGCAGTAGAGCTTTTGCATAATATGAATAAGGCGATTGTTACCGCCGGTATTAAAACTTTTGATGCATTAGCAGAGGAGATTACTCCTGAGCAGCAGCAGGTGCTGCAGAATGTAGCCGGAGCATCTCAGGTCATGCGACTTTTCGAAGACGAATACCAAAGGATTTTAATGGATCAAAAGACAATTACCACCGAAAATAACGACGAGTTAATGAGTAGAAGCGGTAAAAGTTTAGGAAAACATTCGGAAGGGGAAAAAGACTCCGATAAAGACGAAGCGCCCAGCAAAGAAGAAGCGCGGGATGAATCAATAGGGATAGTAGAAGGACGTTTAAAGGAATTGCGGGATTATGCTAAAGCAAACAATGTTGACGAAAAGTCATCGTTGGGAAAATTAAGTAAGTTGGAAGACTGGGAGTTGAATTGGGCTTTTCACGCCGGAAAATTATTGTACAACATTAGCTTAAGAGCGGCAGAACAAATTTCCATGGGCGATGTGCCTGGTGGCGGCGCGGCGCTTAAGTCTCCACCGCAGGAAAACATGGTTAGGATTATGAATCAAATTAACTGGATTCATAAAAGGTTTAATAAAGGAGAAGCCAGAGGCGGAGTGGAGTTTGTAAATAGGGCGCAGGCTCACTTTCAGGAATTACGTGAGCGAAGCGGTTTTGGCTCCACGGGTCTTAAAAGACTTGCCGGTAAATCAATTGAAGACTATGAAGTAGCGAGCATGTTTGGAGTTAGCGGAATCTTCTCCGGCTGGAGAAATGAAATGATTATTCTGGATCATTCGCCGATAAAAATAAATGGGGAACCAACCACGATTCTTAGATACATAAATGCTGTTAAAAAAGCCAAAGAAGAAGCACTTAGGGGAAATAGATCGATCGAAGAGTGGAATAAAGTAAAAGATAAAACAATGACTTTAAATGAACCGGATATTCTAAGGTCGATTTTTTTACAAGATGGCAAATTAAGGCCGGAGTTTAACAATGCCTTAGGTGTATTGATAAGATGGTCGGATATTCAGGGAAAAGGGAAAGATGTTGGCATAAAAGGACTAACGGATACAAAGACAGATATAAGGCAAGCTATTTGGAAAAAAATTGCCGAAGATAACCCTTTGGCGGTTGCATATTTCCTAAACGGAATGGAGTTTGCAGATGGGAAGGCGCCTTTTAGCGGGGAAAAATTGAAGGACTTTAAGGCGTTTGCGGACCCTAAAAATGGATGTTTAAACACGGAAAAAAATCCGGTATGGAAAAGCTTAAGGGAAAAGTTAATTATGGCCAGAGAGGTAAGAATGTCCAAAATTGCAAAAGGGAAAGAAGAAATGTCGCTAGCAGAAGCTCTTGGAACCCTGGTGGAAAAAGGAAGCGCGGAAGATAAGCTCTTAAAACAAATTCAAGAGTATGGCAAAGATGTTTCAAGGGATTTGGCTGCGGTTAGATTACCGTTTAATCCTTTTATGACCGATGTTGTTTTTGAACAGGCAGAGTATGCCGGGGCCGGAAATCAGTATTACAGACGAAGAGTTGGAGATATCGGCGCAATTCACGCATCATACGAAGCATTAAATAAAATCGTTGGCGATCCGGCCGGACTGGGGCGCGAGGAAACAATGAAGGCTTTAAAAGAAATGATGGTGGCAATAGATGCGCCAAATGGATGGGAGGCGGCTCAGGATTCGGTAATGCCGTTTTTTATG
>Ga0182027_10000492_pt1 | contig 69093 bp, 58 predicted proteins | sample 712E1DmetaG_FD_121300 | JGI IMG/M metagenome (GOLD analysis project Ga0182027, IMG submission 121300) | Permafrost microbial communities from Stordalen Mire, Sweden - 712E1D metaG (Illumina Assembly) | ecosystem: Environmental > Terrestrial > Soil > Wetlands > Permafrost | place: Sweden...
CCCTCTTGCTTCTCCCGCTGCCTGCGCGTGCCCATTGCCATGCGCCGATTCTACGAACAAACCCTGTGCATTCTTCAAAAGTTTTTGCTCACGAATCCAGACTTGCACCACGGGCTGCTAAGACTGCAAGCTGGCCTGGTATATATGTTTGGTGGCGAAGAGCCTGGGCCGCCGGTTTTGGCAAGTTGCGCCATCAATCCCAATGAAGTCATGGTGGGCGAGCCCGCGACGGCGACGGCTGCCGTGAGCAACTTTAATCCCAAGCACACGCTGAATTACACATGGAGCAGCACCGGCGGCCAAATTACCGGCAAGGACAATACTGCAAGCATTAACACCAATGGCGTGGCGGGCGGCAGTTACACGGTTACGGCCCATGTCTCCGATCCCAAGATGAAGAAGGGTGGCGAGGCAAGCTGCATGGCCTCGTTCGCGGTGAAGGAACCGCCGAAGAATCCCCCGGCGATTTCGTGTTCAGCGAACCCTTCGACCGTTCAGGCGGGTACGTCCTCCACCATCAGTTGCGTCTGCACCAGTCCGGATAACGTTCCGGTCACGGTGGGCGGATGGACCTCGAGTGGCGGCAATATTTCGGGAAGCGGAAACTCCGCTACCCTGAATACCGCCGGCGCTTCCTCCGGTCCCATTACGATCGGCGCCATTTGCACCGACTCGCGCGGCTTGTCGGCCTCCACTTCGAGCACGGTCACGATTGAAAATCCACCACCACCGCCGCCACCGCAGGCCACCAAGGTGAACGAGTGTGCATATCCCAACGTCAATAAGCCGTGGCGGGTGGACAACACGTGCAAGGCCACGCTCGACGATGTTGCGCTCAGTTTGCAGAAGGATTCAGACGCCAGGCTGGTGGTCGTCGGAAACGCGGGGCCGAACGAAAGGCGCAAGAACCTGGCGGGCGAGCGGGCAGTCGACGTGAAGGCGTACATTTCGGGAGGCGAGGCAAAACAGAACGTCGACCCAAGCCGCATCGAAACTCGCACCGGGAACGCAGGCACAGCCACTTCGGAACAATGGATCGTTCCGGCCGGCGCGACTTTCCCCGAGGCTAGCACCACGGCCCCGGTGGATGAAACGAAGGTGAAGCCGATTCCGGACCATCCGAAACCGGCTGCCAAGAAAGCGGCGGAAAAAGCCGAATAACTGAAGCGGGAAGAGCACGAGGGGCCGGTGGGGTCGCTCCTGCCGGCCTCTCAATTCTTGTCCTTCGCAACTTGATCCGGTCGCAATGCTCTGTGGGTCGAAATCCTGACCCACTTCCAATCCATTTCCCCGCCGGCTGTTAGAATTTCCGTCTGATGATCTTTCGCAGCGATAACCGCACTCCTGAGCAGATTCGTCCCGTCAATATCATTCCCGACTTCATCTCGACCGCGGAGGGATCGGCGCTGATTGAGATGGGGAACACTCGCGTTATCTGCACGGCATCGGTTGAAGAATCGGTGCCTGCGTTCTTGCGCAACTCGGGCAAGGGATGGATTTCCGGCGAGTACGGAATGCTGCCGCGCTCGACGTTGACCCGCACTGCGCGGGAATCGACTAAGGGGAAGCAAAGCGGGCGGACGCAGGAGATTCAGCGGCTCATCGGACGCTCGCTGCGCGCGGTGGCCGATCTGAAGCGCCTGGGCGAGCGCACCATCTGGATCGATTGCGACGTGATCCAAGCGGATGGAGGCACGCGAACGGCTTCGATCACTGGGGCATTTGTCGCGCTGGGCCTGGCTTTGCAGCGTCTGATCGATGCGGGAACGTTGACGGCGGCACCGATCAAGGATTTTGTGGCGGCGATCAGCGTCGGCATCGTGGACGGCGAAGCCCTTCTCGATCTTAGTTATGAAGAAGACTCGCGCGCCGACGTGGACATGAACTTCGTTATGACGGCAGGCAACAAAATTGTTGAACTGCAGGCCACCGCCGAGCACCAGGTGTTCGACGACGCGCAACTGGCGAAGATGATGTCGATGGCGCGGCAAGGCATCCAATCGCTCATTGCCAAGCAGCAGACGCTGCTGGGAAAGCTCGCTCTACGGCAGTGATTTCGACGAGAGTGCGTGGTGAAACTCCAGCGCCCCGAGTCAGCGCCTGAAGGCGCACTCATAACACGGCCCTTACGATATGCCTGAAGGCATACCCTGATGCAAATCGCAATTGCGCCATCGGTTGTACAGCCATGGCGCAGGGCGAACGCATTTCTCTCGCAGCGAGGTAGTGGCTCAGTTTGCGAAGTTGTTAACCACCAAGGCCACGAAGGTGCACGAAGGAAACATCTGAGACCGAATGCCTTCGTGATACTTGGTATCCTTGGTGGTTCAGTCTCTTGTCGCCTGCATCGCGGAACTGAGCCACTACCTCACAGCGAGACTTGCTTGGCAGCCTTGCGGTGCGAAGGGTACACTCTTCTACACTTATGCCGGTGACCCGTATGCCGTCAGCGGGAACGCCTTGATTTGACCTTATGCCGAGTTTGCACTCCATGGTTCGCAGCTTGGTTGTAACTGTGTGTCTTGTGCTCGCCGCGCTTTGCGCTTGCGGGCAGACCGCGCCTTTATCGGTAACGGGGGTGGTGGAAGATCCTTCGGGCGCTGTCATTGTCGGCGCTCGGGTGGAATTCACCAGTGGCAACTACCACATTGCAGCGCAAACGAATTCGGTGGGACAATTCCAACTCCAAATCGCCGCCACTTCGGGCACGATTTCCGTGAGAGCCGCGGGATTCCTTCCCCTGCAGCTCGCCTGGAACCATGGAACGCAACTCAAGCTCGTGCTCCATCCGCAATTTGAATCGGACTACGCCAGCCACCACGTTCTGGTCACGGCCAATCGGATTAACACTGCGCTGGAGGATTCTCCCGCCGACAGCGTAACCATTTCGGACGACGATCTCGCCTCTACGCCGGCGCTCGCGCTGGACGATGTGCTGCGCGAGGTTCCGGGCTTCACGCTGTTTCGCCGCTCCAGCAGTCGCACCGCGAATCCTGGCACGCAGGGAGTTTCCATGCGCGGAGTTGGCGCCAGCGGAGCGAGCCGCGCTCTTGTCCTGGTGGATGACATTCCGCTCAACGACCCTTTCGGCGGCTGGGTCTATTGGGATCGCGTCGTCCGTGAGTCGATCAGCGACGTCGAGGTGGTGCGCGGAGGCGCCGATGCCAGCCTCTACGGTTCGACGGCCATGGGCGGGGTGATTCAGTTCCGCACGCGCGAGCCCGAACAGACCGCGATCTCCGCCGAAGGTTCGTGGGGAAGCGAAAACACGCCTGAGTTATCACTCTGGGCTGGCACTCGACTAGGCGCGTGGCAAGGTTCCGCTGCCACGGATCTGTTCCGGACGAATGGCTACATCCCGGTGCCTGAATCGCGGCGCGGCACGGTCGATGCGCCCGCCAACTCCACTCATGAACTGACCTCGGTCGAACTCGGCCGGCATTTCGGCGACTTCAGCCGATTCTTTGCTCGCGGGTCTTATTTTAATGAGGATCGGCACAACGGCACGGTGATTCAGTTGAACAACACGGAATTGGCGGACTTCGCAACTGGATGGAACTACGAAACGAAGAACGTGGGAGCAATTTCAGCGCGGCTGTTCGGACTGTTCGAGTCGTACTATCAGACCTTTTCGGCCGTGGCGGCGAACCGCAACTCCGAAACGCTGACTGACTCGCAGCGTGTTCCGTCGCAGGCGCTCGGCGGCAGCTTGCAATGGTCACGGCCCATCGGCCGGATGCAGACGCTGGTCGCAGGCTTTGAGATGCGGGAAGTGCATGGCTTGAGCAATGATCTCGTCAGCGCCGGCGAGAACCTGAGCGGCGGAAGAGAGCGCACTACGCGGCTTTTTGGGGAAGATATTCTGCAGCTTACTCCTCGGCTGATTGCGAATCTATCGCTGGGCTACGATCACTGGAGCGATTTCAATGCCCGGCTCATTCAGATCCGCTCGGGCGTCCCGACGTTAACCCCATACGCGGATCGCAGCTCCGACGCGCTCAATCCGCGCGCCTCGTTGCTCTACCGTGCCGGACATGGCACGTCGCTGACGGCTTCAGGGTACCGCGCTTTCCGCGCGCCGACCTTGAACGAACTCTACCGCAATTTCCGTCAAGGCAACACTCTGACCGACGGCAACCCCGACCTCCATGCGGAACGATTGACGGGAGTGGAAGCGGGCGTCCGGCAGAGTTTGCTGTCCGACCGCCTGAATTTGCGGACAACGTTTTTCTGGAACGACATCACCGATGCCATCGTGAACGTTACCATCAACAACACGTCCACGCCGATCCTGGCCAAGAAGGAGAACGTCGACCGCACGCTCTCGACCGGCGTCAATCTCGACGGGGAATTCCGCATCAGCAGTATGTTTCAGCTCGCCGGAGGCTACCAGTTCGCCCACGCCGTCGTCTCCAGCTACACGCCAAATTCGCTGAACCCGTCGCTCGTGGGAAATTGGATACCCGAGGTTCCGCACCAGCAGTTCACGCTGCAGGCGCGCTACGTCAATCCCAAGATCGTCACCGTCAACGTGCAGGGAACGTTTGTCGGCCAGCAATTCGATAACGACCAGAACACCTTGTTGCTGAAGAAGTTTTTTACCGTCGATTTGTACCTCGGGCGCTCGCTCGGTCATGGAGTGGAAGTTTTTGCCGCTGCCGAAAACATGTTCAATCAGCGCTACTACTCGGCTCTAACCACCGTACCGAACCTTCCACCGGTCCCGAGTCTCGGCGCCCCTATCCTCGCGCGCGTCGGATTGCGCTATCAGTTTCCCGGGCACTGAGGTCATCTTAACGCTGAGCGCCAAGAAAAACGGACAGAAGCAAAGCCTCTGTCCGCTATGCACAACCCGTTATGCCCTCAGGGGCTAAAGCCCCGATTTCTGGCGGCGGCTTACGGCACGACTAAAGTCGTGCCCTTCCCAAAAGCCTGCGTGAATAGGAGTCTTTCCGCAGCCTGTGAAGCCGTGCCCTAACCGGGACCAGACCGAAGTCCACTTAAGCACGAAAACGTTCTAGATTCCTTTCCACAGAGTGCTACTTGTACTGCTTCGCGACCTCGGCAAGAGGAATCGGCTTGTAGTCGCCGGCATGTCCGGCTTGGCCGAATTGCGTCATGCGCTGGGCCACGACTTTCTTCATGGCATCGCGCGCCGGTTTCAGATAATCGCGCGGATCGAATTTCTCCGGCGTATCCACAAACACTTTGCGGATGGCGCCGGTGATCGCCAGACGGTTGTCGGTATCGACGTTGATCTTGCGCACGCCGTTGCGGATGCCAAGCTGAATCTCTTCTACCGGCACGCCCCAGGTCGGCTTCAGCTTGCCGCCGTACTCGTTGATGATGTCCTGCAGCTCTTTCGGCACGCTCGAAGAGCCGTGCATCACCAGGTGCGTCTTTGGCAGACGCTTGTGGATCTGGATGAGCACATCCATCTTCAGGACGGAACCGTCGGGCTTTTTGGAAAATTTGTACGCGCCGTGACTGGTGCCGATGGCGATGGCCAGAGCATCCAGACCGGTTTTCTCGACGAATTCGACTGCCTGGTCGGGATCGGTCACGTGCTCCAGACCGGTGCCGCCAGCGCCGTGTCCGTCTTCAATTCCGCCCAGCACGCCGATCTCGCCTTCCACCGTCACGCCCTTGGGATGAGCGTAGGCGACGACTTCCTTGGTGACTCGCACGTTGTAATCGAATGTGGATGGAGTCTTGCCATCGGGCATCAGCGAGCCGTCCATCATCACGCTGGTAAAGCCGAGATCGATGGCCGACTTGCAGGTTTCCACGCTGTTGCCGTGGTCGAGGTGCATGACCAGGGGAATCTCGGGATAGAGTTCCGCTGCTGCCAGCATCAGGTGATACAGGAACTTGTCCTGCGAATAAGAGCGCGCGCCGCGGCTGGCCTGAATAATGACCGGCGAGCTCGTCTCCTTGGCCGCTTCCATGATTGCCTGAATCTGCTCCATGTTATTGACGTTGAAAGCTCCAACACCGTAGCCGCCTTTGGCCGCTTCGTCTAAGAGTTGCCGCATTGATACTAAAGGCATGTGTCGCTTCTCCTCACAAATCTCGAATGAAATCAATGACTGCCATTTTAGTGTAACCTGCGATGAGTCTCAGCTCTGGTGACGCCCATCACATGATGGCGTATCATTTTCCTAGAGGATTGCGGCTGGCATTGGCCGAACTGCGGAACCTTTCCAACTGGGCTAGAGGTGACTAAAGTTTTGTTTTCCTAGAGCGTATTTCATAAACGTCCTTTCGCTAGGAAGGCATGTCCCTCAGGGGCCAAAGCCCGCATTCTTCTGGGCCCTGAACTGCACGGCTGAAGATGCTGCGGAAAAAATCGATATTCGATGCCCAGCCCCTAAAGGGGCGTCGGATCTCGAAGAACTTACGATATCGCTAATGCGATACCCTGATACGAAACGGAGTTTTTCCGCAGGCTGTGAAGGCCTGCCCTACCCAAGACCGATTTGCGAGGCAAGATTCTGATTTGCGCAGCACGCTTTAAGAACGCACGACTTTCAACCATAAGAAAACCGATAGGAGGATTTATGAAGCTTACCCCTGGCAAACTCGCCGGAATCAAGGCTGTATCGAATGAACGGGGTGTAATCGCCGCGGCCGCCATGGACCAGCGCGGCTCACTGCAGAAGTCTCTCGCCAAAGAAAAAGGCTCGGCCGTCTCCGACGAGATGATGGAAGAATTCAAGGTTCTGGTGAGCGAGGTGCTGACGCCTCATGCCAGCGCCATCCTGCTCGATCCCGAGTGGGGACTGCCGGCCGCGAAACGGCGCGCAAAAAATGCCGGCCTGCTGCTGGCTTATGAAAAGACGGGCTACGACAAGACTGGCCCCGGACGCCTGGGCGATTTGCTCGATCACTGGTCGGCGCGCCGTCTGAAAGAAGCGGGCGCGGACTGCGTGAAGATTCTGCTTTACTACACTCCCAACGATCTCAAGGACGTGAACGACAAGAAGCACGCCTGGGTCGAGCGCATCGGCGACGAGAGCCGCGCCAACGACATTCCATTCTTCCTCGAATTTGTGGGCTACGAAGAAGGCGCGGATGAAAAGGGCCTCGAATACGCGAAGAAGAAACCGCATATCGTCACCGAGAGCATGCGGGAGTTCAGCAAACCGCGCTACGGCGTTGACGTACTCAAAGTCGAGGTGCCGGTGAACATGAAGTTTGTCGAGGGCACGAAATCGTTCGGAGGCCAGAAGGCGTACTCGAAGAAAGAAGCCATCGACCTGTTCCACAAGGCTGCCAACGTTGCGACCAAGCCGTTCATTTATCTTTCGGCCGGGGTCAGCAACGCGGAATTCAGCGAGACACTCGAACTGGCGGGAGAGTCCGGAGTGAAGTTCAACGGCGTTCTGTGCGGACGCGCCACGTGGAAAGACGGTATCCCGATCTACGCGAAGCAGGGCGCGGCAGCGTTCCGCAAGTGGCTGGAAACCGAGGGCGTGAAGAACATCCACAATGTCAACGACAAGCTGAAGGCCGCAACTTCCTGGCACTCGATTTACGAAGTGGAACCGGCGCTGGTCTAGCCCTTCCGCTTTCAACCTGGCGGCGGGTCTGCGGACCCGCCTTTCTTTCTGAAATGGACTTTTCTGACATAGACTTCTTCGTGAACTCCTTCGTCTTCTTCGTGAACTATGACTCCCATGCCTGACCGCAAAACCGCCCTGATCACCGGCGCCTCGTTCGGCATCGGATTGGAATTCTCCCGCATCTTCGCGCGCGAAGGCTACAACCTGGTTCTCGTCGCCCGCAGCGCGGACAAGCTCCGGCAACTCGCGTCCGAACTCGAGAAGGCGCACGGCACGCGTTCTTTGATGCTCGCGACTGACCTCTCCGAGCCGGGAGCTCCCGCATATGTGCTGGATCAGACGACGCGCGCCGATATTCAGGTGGATGTGCTGGTCAACAACGCGGGATTCGGACAGTACGGCATGTTTGCCGAGAACGACCTGGAAGAATGCCTGCGGCAGATCCAACTCAACGTGACGACTCTCACCCACCTCACGCGGCTGTATCTTCCGGCGATGATCGCCCGGAAAAGTGGTGGCATCCTGAACGTGGCGTCCACCGCGGCGTTTCAGCCGGGGCCGCTGATGGCCGTATATTTCGCGACCAAGGCATACGTCCTGCATTTTTCAGAGGCGCTGGCCAATGAACTCGACGGGACGGGCGTGAGCGTGACCTGCCTGTGCCCTGGACCGACGGCCACGGAGTTCCACAAGCGCGCGAATGCCACCGGCATGAGGCTGCTGAAGTTCGGCTCGATGGATGCGCGCACCGTGGCCGAAGACGGTTATCGCGGACTGGTCGCGGGCAAGCCTGTGGTGATTTCGGGATTCAAGAATTGGCTGGTGGCGCAATCGGTGCGCTTCTCTCCACGTCGGATGGTGACGGCGATTGCCAGGAAAACGCAAGAACTATAGAGCGCAGCCTTGAGACGGGCGAGGGCGCCCGTCGCTCCACTGTCCGCCCCGCGAGACGCGGTCAGCCGCGTCTTTACACTATGGTGTCTTGCGAGCGGATAGCGCAGCCTGCACGCGGCTATGTTTCCTGCTATAGGTGAAGTAGACGACCATGCCGATGATCAGCCAGATAATCAATCGCGCCCAGTTGATCCAGCCGAGTTTGTACATCATGTAGCCGTTGAAAATAATTCCCATCACTGGCACGAACGGCACCCAGGGCGTCCGGAAGGGTCGAGGCTGGCCAGGGTTGGTGTGGCGCAGGGCCAGGATGGCGATGCAGACAATCACAAACGCCAGCAGCGTTCCGATGTTCACCATTTTTCCGATATCGTCGATCGGTGTCAGGCTGCCCACGATTGCCGCGAGCAGACCCACGAGCATGGTGTTCTTCCATGGCGTCCGGAAGCGCGGGTGAATCTCGGCGAAGAATTTCTTGGGCAGAAGCCCGTCGTTGGCCATCGAATACAAAACCCGCGTCTGGCCCAGCAGCATGACGAGCATCACGCTGGTGAGACCGGCCAGCGCTCCGAGGGTGATGATGTTGGATGCACCGGTAAGCCCCCGGTCCAGAAAAGCCCGCGCGATGGGCGCTTCGATGTTGACTTCCCGCCACGGCACCATGCCGGTCAGAACCGCCGCCACCGCGATATACAGCACGGTGCAGACCAGCAGCGAAGCAATGATGCCAATCGGAAGATCGCGCTGCGGATTCTTTGCTTCCTGCGCGGTAGTGGAGACGGCATCGAATCCAATGTAAGCGAAGAATATGTAGGCCGCTCCGGCCCCGATTCCGGAGAATCCGAAAGGCGCAAAACTCGCCCAGTCCGATCCCCAGTTGACGGCGCTGACGTAGCGGATGCCCAGCCCGATAACAAAAAAGACAACGCCAACTTTTATGGTAACGATAGTGGCGTTGAAGCGGGCGCTCTCCTTGATGCCAATCACCAGAATCGCCGTAATCACCAGCGCAATCACGAAGGCCGGCACGTTGACTCCGATTTCATATCCGAACAGATGGGGCGCATTCAGCAGATCGTGAGCTTTCTGCAACAGCTCTGGCGATTGCGCTCCCATGATTGCGGTCACTTTATTGAGGAAAGCCTGTGTGCCAGGCACCAGCGTGGGATCGGAAGCCTGCGCCATCTGGCGAGCGACAATCTTCTGCGCTTGGCTGAGTCCAGTCCAGTGGTCATAGGCCAGCCACAAGGGCATCTTGATGTGGAAAATATTAAGCAGTTCAATAAAGTGATTCGACCAACCCGAAGACACCGTACTGGCCCCCATGGCGTATTCGAGCGTGAGGTCCCAGCCGATAATCCACGCAATAATCTCGCCCAGCGTAGCGTAAGCATACGTATAAGCGCTGCCCGCCAAAGGGATCATAGCCGCAAACTCCGCGTAGCAAAGAGCCGCAAACGTGCACCCCAACCCGGAAAGCACGAACGAAAGCATCAGTCCCGGCCCCGCGTAGTGAGCGCCCAACCCGGAAAGCACGAAGATTCCGGCTCCAATCACCGCGCCGACGCCCAGCGCCGTCAACTGGAATACACCCAGCGTGCGTTTCAAGCTATGCGAGCCCGTTTCTCGTGCCTCCTCCAGCAGCAGATCGAGGGGCTTTTTCGCAAAGAGGTCAGTCATCGGTAGCGTCTCTCCTGTCAGTTAACCCGAAGTCGTGGCTCGCGGCCGCCAGATAAAGTACACCGGAATGCCGAGCAGCACGATGAACAATCCCGGCCAAGTGTATTGAGGTTTGTAGCGTAACAGCACCACGTCAATAAACAAAGCCATGACGATATAGATAGCAGGCAAAATGGGGTATCCGATGGCTTTGTACGGACGCTCGGCTTCGGCATGAGTGCGGCGCAAAACGAACAGGCCGAGGATGGTGAGAACGTAGAACACCAGCACCGCAAAAATAATGTAGTCGAGAAGCTGACCGTAACTGCCGGAGATGCAGAGAACGCAGGTCCAGACCATCTGCACCATCAGCGAAATCGCGGGCGTCGTATAACTGGGATGCAGCCGGGCAACGCTGCGGAAGAACAGACCATCCTTGGCCATGGCGTAATAAACGCGCGCTCCCGAAAGAATCAAACCGTTGCAGCAACCGAAGGCGGAAATCATGATGGCGACGGCCATCAGCTTGCCGCCGATGGAACCGAACATCTGCGTCATGACCGCGGTGGCGACCCGGTCTTCGCGGGCGTACTGGATGCCCCGCTCAACCAGCGTTGAACCAGTCGGACTGCCCGCCAGCGGCAGGGCGCTCAGGTAAATAAAATTGCAGGCGATAAAGAGTGCGATCACCACGCCCGTCCCGAGCACCAGGGACAACGGAAGATTGCGGCTGGGATTTTTCACTTCGCCGGCGGTGAACGTAACGTTGTTCCAGGCATCCGCGGAAAATAGCGAACCGACCTGGGCGATCGCCAGGACGGTCAGAGTCGAGACCAGCACTCCGGCCCCGACCTCGTGCAGAGTGCCCAAGCCAGCGCCCTTCCAGAAGTTGGCGCCAAAATTAGCAGCCAGCGCCTGAGCATTCCGCCCCAGCAGGATTCCAAAGATCACGAGGCCGAGAAGCGCAGCGACTTTTGCGCTGGTGAAAATGTTCTGAATCAGAGCGCCCGTCTTCACGCCGAAGATGTTGATGACGGAGAGAATCACAACCACGGCGATCGCGACCAGATTCTGCGTGTTGAGGCCGACCTTCATGTTGCCCAGAACCATGGGGCCGATGTGCCACTCCGGCGCCTGCCAGAAGCCCGGCAGCCAGTGCGACGAGGAAATGGAGGGAAAAAAGATACCGAGAAATTTTCCGAAGGCGACGCCCACGGCGGCGATCGTTCCTGTCTGAATGACGAGAAACAGAGTCCAGCCGTAAAGGAATCCCCAGAGTGGGCCGAGCGATTCGCGCAGGTAAACGTATTGTCCGCCGGCGCGCGGCATCATGGCGGCGAGTTCGCCGTAAGTGAGCGCGCCGATGATGGTCAGGAAGCCGGTAATCAGCCAGGCTCCGATCAGCAACGCGGGAGAATTGACCTCGCGAGAAATCTCGGCGGAGACAATGAAGATGCCCGAGCCGATCATGGAGCCCATCACCAGCATGGTCGCGCTGGTCAGGCCGAGACCTTTGACCAGCTCTTTATCCTGATGGGTGTGCCGTTCCCAATCGCTAGCGGGAGCTGGGGGTGGAACGTTCGTGCTCACGAACCTCCTAAAAGCAGCGGAAAACTGAAGCCCTCACGTAGGGACGGACGCATTCGTCCGTCCAGCCGAGCAGAGCGAGACAGCCGCTTTGCGCATCGTTTCAGCGATGCCGCAAGCCAATCAAAATCGGCGCCCCTCTCAGGGGCTGGGCACCACGCCGCTGCAAGAGCTTTTAACTTTACCCTAGAACCCGCAAAAATTCCTCTGCCGATTTGCGGGGATCCCTTACCAAATCGGATATCACGGCCACAGTGTCGGCACCTGCATCGAAGACGGAACGGGCGTTGGCGCGGGTAATGCCCCCGATTGCAACCAGAGGTTTGTGCGTCAGCTCCCGTGCCCGGCGGATGCCTTCGAGTCCGACGACTGGATCAGGATTCGCCTTGCTGGTGGTCGCAAAGACGGGGCCGATGGCGAGGTAGTCGGCGGAAGTTTTATCGGCTTCCGCGAGCTCCTCGGGATTGTGGGTTGAGACTCCCAACCAGCGCGCAGGTCCAATAATCACGCGAGCAGCTTCGGGAGACAGATCATCCTGACCAACATGCAGCCCATCGAAGGCGGAGGCAAGGCAGAGGTCAGCGCGGTCGTTCATGATTAGCTTGACCCTTGGTGCGAGGCGTGACCTGAGTTCACGGGCCTCATCGAGCATTTGCCGGGCAGTTCCCTGCTTGTTGCGATACTGCAGCAGCGTGATTCCGGCGGCGGCGAGTTCCTCGGCAGCGGCGAACATTTCGCGACCGTCGGGGAAACAGGCAGGGTCGAGGATGGGGTAGAGTCGCGGTAGTTGCAACATAGTCTCAAATGTCGAGACGCCTTTGTGCTAACTCGGGCCGATTCATGCCGCAGCTTCCTTCTTTGCCAGGAATCTCTCGATGAAGCCCGTATCGAAATTGCCCGCGCGGAAATCCAGATCGGCAAGAATACGGCGGTGCAGCGGAATGGTCGTGTGGATTCCTTCGACGATAAACATTCCCAAGGCACGGCTCATGCGGGATAGGGCCTCGTCGCGATCCTTGCCGCGGACGATGAGTTTGGCGATGAGCGAATCGTAATACGGAGGAATCGTGCCTTCGGCATAGGCGGCGGTGTCGATGCGCACGCCCGTTCCTCCCGGAGGATTGAACGTTGTGATCTTGCCCGCCGAAGGAGTGAACTTCTCCGGATGCTCGGCATTGATGCGGCATTCGATGGCGTGTCCGCGATGCACGATGGGACCATGCAGCACGTCGGCCATTTTTTCGCCCGCCGCAATCATGATCTGACTTTTGACCAGGTCCACGTCCGTAACCATTTCGGTGACCGGATGCTCTACCTGGATGCGGGTGTTCATCTCGATGAAGTAAAGCCGCCGCTCTTCATCCATGAGAAATTCGACGGTGCCGGCGTTGTGGTAGCCGACATCACTGAGCGTTTTGCTGAGGATGGCTCCGATTTCCTGGCGCAGCTCGGGCGTCATCCGTACCGACGGCGACTCTTCGAGCAACTTCTGATGGCGGCGTTGAATCGAGCACTCGCGTTCTCCCAGACTGACGACGCTGCCGTGCTCGTCGGCGAGCACCTGGAATTCGATGTGCCGCGGGTGCTCGACATACTTCTCGAGGTAGAGGTCGCCGTTGCCGAAGGCGGCCGAGGCCTCCGACTGCGCCTGGCGATAAAGCGTAGGCAATTCGTCTTCATTGTTCACAATGCGCATGCCCCGCCCGCCGCCGCCCGCCGTCGCTTTGAGGATGACCGGAAAACCGACTTGCCGCGCCCACTCGCGCGCTTCTTCAGCCGAGGCAATCACGCCGTCCGAGCCGGGGAGAATCGGTACCCCGTGCTGTTTCATGGCGGCGCGAGCTTTTTCTTTTTCGCCCATGAGCCGGATGACATCGGGAGTGGGTCCGATGAACTTGACGTGGCAGGCCTCGCAGACCTCCGCGAAATTGGCGTTTTCCGAAAGCAGGCCATAGCCAGGATGGATGCCATCCACGTTCGCGATCTCGGCCGCGCTGATCACCGTGGGAATATTCAGATAACTCAGCGCCAGTTGCGGCGGGCCAATGCAAATCGCCTCATCGGCAAAGCGCACGTGGAGCGAATTCCGGTCGGCCTCGCTGTAGATGGCGACCGAGCGGATGCCGAGTTCGCGACATGCGCAAATGACGCGCAGCGCAATCTCGCCACGATTCGCTACCAGAATTTTCTTGAACATGATGTGAAAGCTCTCAGCTGTCAGCTCTCAGCGGTCAGGTAAATCCGGCGCTGTGCAGTCACGTGATTTCCTGATAGCTGAGAACTGACAGCTGAGAGCTTATCTTGCCGGCCGGATGGCGAACAATTCCTGGCCGTACTCGATGGGCTGTCCGTTGGCGACGAGTCTCTTGACCAATTCTCCCGCCACGTCGCATTCGATTTCGTTCATCAGCTTCATCGCTTCCACAATGCACAAAACCTGGCCCACTTCCAGGGGGTCGCCGGCTTTGACGAAGGGCGGAGACCCGGGCGACGGCGATTCGTAAAACGTACCCACGATCGGCGAGCGCACAATGTGCAAGACTTCCTCGGGCTCAGGTTCAGGCGCACCGGCATTCGCCGCCAGATCAACCCCGCTGGACGCGGAAGGAGCAACCGGCGCCGGCGTGGGGTGAACGGCGACATAACGCGAGTCTGGCAATGGCGCGGGGATCGGTTCGGCGGCGCGCTTGATCTTCACCTTGACATCGCCGCGCTCCAATTCAAACTCGGCGATGTCCTTTTCGATTAAGAACTCAATGAGTTCCTTCAGCTCTTTTTGATTCATGGATTCGGCGGGTTCCGCTCTGGTTTCGTTATGTTCTCCGGCTGTAGAAACGGGGCTTACCCTGTCTCACTCTCCGGCAGAGGACGCGGCAAACCGCGTCTCTACGAGAAATCTAACGCTAAATAATAACCAACTCTCTATCTGTGGGCGCCAGCACTTCGCAGCCCGAAGAGGTAACCACCACCACATCTTCGATCCGCACACCCCATTTCCCAGGAACGTACGCGCCGGGCTCAATCGTAATGACCATCCCCGACTCCAGTTTCTGGGTTTGCCCCTCCGCCAACCTGGGCGCCTCGTGTATCTCTAATCCTAAACCATGCCCAGTCGAATGGGTGAAGTACCGCGCCAGTTTTCGCTTGCGCAGCACTCGACGCGCGGCGCCATCCACTGCAGCGGCAGTCACGCCCGGACGGACTGCTGCGATGGCAGCCTGCTGCGCTTCCAGAACGGCGGCATAAAACTGCCGAGCGTCTCGCGACGGCCGTCCGACGTGCACAGTTCGCGTGCGATCCGAACAATAACCGGCGAGTATAACACCAAAATCGCAGACCACGAACCCGCGCCGGGGAATACGCGCGCTAGAAGCCCGGCCATGCACAATCGCCGAGCGCGTTCCGGACGCGAGTATCGTCGGAAAGGACATGCCTTCGGCCCCGGCACGACGAGCCTCGTATTCCATGGCGGCGGCGACTTCGACCTCACGCACGCGCGGCCGAATTTTCCTGCGAGCAATTCGGAAAAGACTGGCGCCGAGTTCAACCGCCCGCCGAATGCGCAGGATCTCGGCAGCGTCCTTCACCATGCGAGCGCGCTCGACGAGCGTGGGAGCGGAGCGCAGGCGCACCCTCCCTTTCAACACCGACGCCAGGCGGTCGCGCATGCCTGCGGTGATCGACTCCGGTTCGATGCCGACCGATACTGGCGTCAAAGATGCTGCACTTCGCCGCCCCGCGGCCAGCCACTCCGCGGCCGCCAGCAGGGGGGACTTGCGCGCGATGAGAATCTTCACGTGATTGACGCCCGCGCCCTTGACTTCCTCCTGGGCTTGGGTGCGGTAGCGTCCGTCAGTAAAGAGGATGGAACCGCGGTCAGCGACCAGCAAAGCAGCCGCACTGCCGGTAAAGCCACAGAGATATCGGATATTCGGGAGATGCGTCACCAGCAGGGAATCCAGATCGTTTTCTTCGAACCCAGTTCGAAGACGGCTCAGGCGGCCAGCATGATCCATGGGACGAGTGTAGCAGGACGGCAGCCACGAGCTTTGAGCTGCGGGCTAGGAGCTCTGGCCTCAGGCTCGAAGCCCGAAGCTCGTAGCTCAGCGCAAAACGAAGCCGCCGGGTTCTCGGCAGGTTCTCCGAGAAAGCCGGCGGCTGTGGCTCGTTTCAACTTCGCGCTATGTCTGAATGATGCGCGGAGTGATAAAGAAAATCAGTTCCTGGTTCGTGGTCGTTACCGTACGGTGCTTGAACAGGTTGCCAAGGTACGGGATGTCTCCGAGCAAAGGCACCTGCGAGACGGCTAGCGAGTTCTGGGTTTGGATCACGCCGCCAATCACAACCGTGCCGCCATCGGTCACAAGTACTTGGGTGGTGGCTTGCTGCGTAACCAGTTCCGGGTTGCCCTGTACTTCCTCGCCGAAGTTGGGCAGGGTGTTCTCCACGTCCACATTCAGGAAGATCGTGCCTTCCGATGTAATCTGCGGAGTCACAGTCAGTCGCAGGAAAGCATCCACGTAGGTAACGGTCGGCGGACCGCCCAACTGGGCCTGGGTCACGATCGGTACGCGTACGCCCTGTTTCACTACCGCTTGAATGTTGTTCTGCGTGACCACGCGCGGACGGGAAAGAACTTTCAGCAAGCCACGCGACTCGGCCATCGTGAGCAGAAGGTCGATCCGCATATTGTTGGTAGCGTTGATGAACGATAGACCGCTGGTCGGTCCGGTTGAGCCCAGGTTCGAAAACAGTGGAATCGTAGTCCCGCTCGAAGGAGTGCCAGCGACTTGGTACAGCGGATTTCCAACCTGTGAACCGACGAGGATCGGCGACTGCCCGACCGCTCCCACGCCGCCCAGGGCGGTGGTGCCGTTGCCCCAACCCAGGCCGAGTTGCACGCCGATGTCGCGAGCGAAACTGCGAGTGGCCGCCACCACGCGGGCTTCAATTTCGACTTCCTGCGTTTTGCGGTCCATCTGCTGGATGATGCGGTCAATCTGCGGCAGAACCGCGGGAATGTCGGAGACGATCAGCGAGTTGGTGCGCTCGTCGGCCACCACATCGCCACGCTGACTGAGGAATTTCTTGACCGGCAGCAGCACGTCCTTGGCATGGGCATAGCTGAGGAAGCGTGTGATGCTGACTTTGTCCACCGCGAGCGCCTCGGCATCGATTTGGGCGCGCCGGTTCTCGGCTTCCCTCTTCAACGTATCGACCGTGGCGATGCGAAGGACGTTGCCGTCCAGTTGACGGGACAAGTCGTTGTTCTTGAGCACGATGTCCAGCGCCTGATCCCAGGGCACGTCATCGAGCACGATGGTCAGGGTGCCGTGGATCATGGGATCGAGTACGACGTTCAGACCGCTAATCTCGTGAATCAGGCGGAAGAAGTCTTTCAGATCCACATCCTTGAGGTTCACGGAGATGGGTTCGCCAGTGTACTTGGCCCCTCTCTCCGCCGGCTTCTGTTCCAACTGGACCTTCTGCTCGGCGGCCAGGTTCACGGCAGGCGTGACGGTTGGCGCGTTGCCGGCAGTTTGCCCGAGGTTGGCATTGACATTGGTGGCGACCAGTTCTGCCGCCGTCTTGTCAGCGAAGCGGCCCGCCGCTTCCTCGGCCTTCGCGGCCGGTTGGGCGGTTTTGTCGTCCTTCACCGAATACTTGGGCTCGACGAAGGCAAACTCCGCGGGTTTCTGGGCGTTCTCTGCCAGGGCCGGAGCGGGCGTGACCGCTGCTGCCGGAGCCGGAGTTGCCGGAGCCAGCGCCGGTTGTGGCGCTGTACTCGCGGCCACCGGTTTGGCGGCTGGCGCCGCTTGGCGATGGGCCAGCACGGCGTCATGGATATTGAGAACGAAGCTGCCGTCCGGGCCCGCCACCAGTTCATGGGGGCGGCGGTTGGCAAGATCGTCGGCGAGGTCAATGACCACGCGCGTGTTGGGCGGAACTTGTCCGTTCATGCCGACGCGGACGTCTTTCACACCGTTACGGCCAACTGTGATGCGGCTTTGCGCCGTGGCCATCACGGTGTTGGGAAAGTCGACGACGATGCGTGCCGGAGAATCGAGCGTCGTGACTTTGGGCGCTAATGTGCCCTTCGCCCTGAACTCGACCCGCAATCCATCCTGGCTGTCGGCGACCTCGAGCTTCTGCAACGCAGCGCTCGCGGCCACCCCCTTGCCCGTCATGTCAGCCGCGACCGCGCTCGTTGTAACTACGAACGTCAGCAGCGGAACCAAGAGACCCAGCAGTTGCTTTCGCATTTCCCTATCTCCCCATGCGAGGCCGTTTCGCCTCCATGTGTATCTTCGAAGTCTTGTGCCTCCGGTCCTATACGGCCGGAGTCGTAATCTTCTTCACTACTTCCCGCGTAAAGCTCTTGCCCAACCGGTCCTGCAGTGTTTCCTGGAAAACGATGGAGTCGCCCGTAATCTTCACCACGTAACCGTTGAACACCGGATCGTTTTCCCGCAGAAAATACGCTTTATTCAAACCGTTACTGACGACGGCGATGAAGCCGCTTTCAGCATGTACCACACCCCGCAAGTTGATGGTCCCGATTTCCAGACACTTCTTGCCGGTGCTGCAACCCGAACCGCCGCCCGCGCGGCTCACCACCGGACTAAGGAAAGGATCCCGGCGCCCGTTCGCGGCGTACTTGCTGTCCGGAACGACCGGCTGCTCGTTCTCGACTTCTCCGCTTCCCGTAGCGCCGTTGCCGGCTACGCTAGCGACCGCCGGCGGATTACTTTTGGGGACCTCGGCGGATGGCTTCGCGGGCGCGCTACTCATGACCGCAACTGCCGAAACCCGCTTCCTCGCTCCCGGCCGCGGCGAAGATGGCTTCACCGGCGTAAACACCCGCACGCCGCTCGACTTGGACGGAGCATGCGTGGCGCTCGTTGTGGCTGGCGTCGATTGGCGAATGCCGAGAGCCTCATTCGAGGCGGCCGTGGCATTGTTACTCACCCCGTTCATCGTGTTGCGCGTGTTTTGGATAATGCTGGGACTCTGGGCCGAGGCTAAACCCGCAGCCAGTACCGAAACCAGAATCGTCACCATCGGCTTCGTTTTCATCCTGTCCCTCCTACTTCTTCACCGGTGGTCCGGGTTTGCTGGCCGGCGCCGCCGGATCCAGGTCATGACTGAAATATGTGGTGGTCAGACAAGTGGCCACAACGCTCTCACTGGGCGCGTACTGATAGGTATGCTTCGTCTTCGCAGCGCTCGGACTGCGCGTCGAAGCCACCAGCAGGTTCGAGACGTTTACGATGCGCTCCACTTTTCCTAACCGGTCGAAGAATCCCAGCATGGAGTAAAACGGACCATCGAATTCGACTTCGAATGGCACCTCGGTGTAGAACTCTCGCGAGACATACGGACGGGCCGTATAGCGGCGGATTTCCACTCCCGACTTGCGCGCTTCTCCGCTCACCATGCGCATGAAATTGTCCACTTCTTTTTCATCGGGCACGATGCGCCGCTCGATTTCGAGCTGCTGCTTCAAACTGGCCAGCTGGCGCTCGATGTCGGCCAGTTTCGGCCGGTAGGCTTCGAGCTCCGCGTTCTCGCGCAGTTTGGCCTGCAGCTTGATTCGCGCCGCGTCATTCTGATCGCGCTGCGATTTGAAGACCGTGTAGTAGAGGCCGCCAGTCGCCACTACCGCAACCAGCAGTAGAACTCCCAGCAGCTTCACACCTGTTAATTCGCCAAGATTCATAATCGGTTCCGCCTTTACGACTTCGCCTTTTCGCAGGTCAGCGTGAATTGAAACGCCTGCATATCCTTTACGCCTTCGTCCTGATAGCTTTCCTTGATCTCGATGTTGCGGAAGAAACCGGTCTTCTGCAGGTTGGAAATCAGGTTGGCTACCGCATCGCTCGACAGCGCCGTGCCGTCAATGGCCACGCTCGCGCCCTGGTCCTGCAAGCTGTTTAACCAGACCGCCTCGGTGCCGTTGACCGTATCGCCGATCATGGCGAGCAGGGCGACCGGGCCGGTTTGGTTCGCGCGCAGCTGGTCGATCACATCGACCCGCCGCTTGTAAGAGTCGGCTTGCCTCTGCCGCTCCATGTAGCGCACCTTGATGTCGGCCAGTTCGCGATTCTTCTGTTCCGCCAGCCGGGATTGCACTTCGACCGATTTCGCTTCCCGGTCGAGCTGGTACCAGTACCCAAAATTGCCGGCGCCGGCAATCAGCAACACCGCCGTCACCTGGATAAATGGCCCGCCCAGGTTGCCCAGCTCGAAGCTCGGCATGCTGAAGGCAGGACCTTTCTTGCCTTTCGGTTTCGGAGAACCCAGCAGGTTGATTCGGATCATAGTTTTTCAAAGCTCCTCAGGGCCAAACCCACGGCCACTGCCAACTGGCCAGCGTTCTGTTCGACCAGTTGCGCCCCGGCGCCGTCCACCGGAGCCACCACTCTCTGAAACGGGTTGAACAACTCGACCGGCATAGAGAACTCCTGGCGCAGCGCTTCCACCAGGCCCGGAACCTTGGCCGAACCGCCGGCCAGATAAATCTTTTCGATGTGCTCGCCAGCGGCGCTGGCGCGGAAGAAGTCGAAGGTCTTCTGAATTTCCAGCACGATAATTTCGGTCACCTGCTGCAGGATCGGCGTCTTCGCATCGTCCTGCACCGTGCCCACCTTGTGCCCCAGCTTCAGCGATTCCGCATCATCGAAGCTGAGATCCAGTTCCTTCTGCAGCGAATCGGTGTACTGATGGCCGCCCACCGAAACGTCGCGTGGAAACAGGGGTGTCGTGCCCTTGACGATGTTGATGTTCATCACGCTCGCACCCAGGTTGAGCAGGGCAACCACCTGCGTCGGCGCGGGCTCGTAGTTGTATTCGTAGCAATTCTGCAAGGCGAGAGCATCTATATCCACAATAGCCGGAGTTTTGCCGGCCATCGAGAGTACGTTGGTGTAGTTCAGAATCTTGTCTTTCTTGACAGCCACCAGCAGGACATCCATGGTCGGGCTGGTCGCGTCGTCCGAGAGAATCTGGTAGTCAAGGTTCACATCGGCCAGGTCGAACGGAATGTGCTGCGCGGCTTCTTTCTGGATGGTCTCGGCCAGTTCCTGATCGCTCATCGAGGGCAGCGATATTTTTTTCACGATCACCGAGTGTCCGCTCACTGCCGTAGCCACCGACTTCGACTTGATCAGAGTGTCGGTGAACAGCTTGGCGATGGCTGCCGAAACCGTACCCGAATCCACGATCATGGAATCGACCACGATGTCGGGCGCGATCGGCTCCAAGCCGAGGTGCGCCACTTCGATTCCCGTGCGTGTCTTCCTGAGCTCGACGGCCTTGATGCTCGAAGAGCCCACATCCAGACCCACTATCGTTTTCGATCCCATTCCAAACATGTGCCCGCCTCTTTTTACGAAGTTCGTTTTACGGAGTTCCGGCCGCTTTCACCGCGGCCTTGATTTTCTTCTTGCCTCGCGCTTCCATTTCCATCGACTGCTCTTCCATCCACTGGTCCAGCTTCGATTTCTTGAAGCGCCAACGATTGCCCAACTTGAACGCCGGAATTTTCTGCTCGTTCACGTACTTGTACAACGTGTCCGGACTCACTCCCAGATACTGCGAAGCTTGGCGAATGTTCATTACTTCTCGCGAGTCGGCCATAACCTTTCCCAACGTGTTCAAGTGTTATTTTGGTGTCCCGAGCATATCTCAACCGGTCCCGAGGGCCTCTCCACGTGAATGTCCCGGTTTTGTTGGGTTTTATGGGGGTTTTCTGGATTTCGCAAAAAGTGGAGTTGCAGCTGATCTCTACGGATTGTATTTTTTCTTACTTCTACCACTATAGGTGGTAGCTTTTACGCAAATGTGGCACCGGTCACCCGAAATGGGGTAACTAAGGTACTAGAGACGGTACGGAAGTACTTGAACGGGCGCGCAAACCATTGAAAACACTTCGACTCGCCTCCCTCGCCCCCACGCGAAAATCGCTTGCATTTCATCCTGCGTCCCGTTTTCAATTGCTGTTTCCCGAGCCTCTCGTCGCACTTCGCCCACCGGACAGCGTGAGCCCGGTCACTTCTCGTTTGGACAAAGTTGCTGTAGCCTGTTCTGTCTTGTAATCGAAGAAGCCATTTCATTCACTGGTTGGAGCACTCATGAAACTACTGGTAATCGGTTCCGGCATGATGGGTTCAGCGGCTGCCTACGATATGGCCCGCCAGGATCACGTCGAATCCGTCACTCTCGCCGACAGCGACCTCAAGCGCGCCAAAGATGTTGCGGCCCGCGTCAACCGCATCACCTCCGGCAAGAAAGTTCGCGCCGTCGGGCTCGACGCTTCCAAAGAGAAAGAAGCCGCTCGCGTCATGAAGGGCCACGATGGCGCGCTCTCCGCAGTTCCTTACTTCCTGAACCTCGGCCTGGCCAAAGCCGCCATCGGCGCGGGATGCAATTTCGCCGATCTCGGCGGCAACAACACGGTCGTGCGGCAGGAACTGGCACTCGCCAAGCAAGCCGAGAAGCGCGGCATTGCGATCGCTCCCGATTGCGGTCTCTCTCCCGGCATGGCCTCTATCCTAGGCGGAGAACTGGTACGCCGCCTCGACGGACGCGCTGATGCGCTCAAGCTCTACGTTGGAGGACTGCCCGAAAGACCCATGCCTCCGTTTCACTATCAACTCGTGTTTTCCGTCGAAGGACTGATCAACGAATACGTGGAACCCGCCCGCATCCTGCGCAAAGGCAAGCTGATCACCATCGATCCGCTCACCGAGCCGGAGCCATTTCACATGGACGGCTTCGCGCCGCTCGTGGCTTTTCAAACTTCCGGCGGAACTTCCACTTTGCCCGAAACCTTCGAGGGAAGAGTGGGGGAGTGCTTCGAGAAAACTCTGCGCTATCCCGGCCACTACGATCTGCTCTGCGAATTGAAGGATCTGGGCCTGTTTTCGAACGAGAAAATGCGGGTCGGCAACGTGGAAGTCTCGCCGCGCGCGCTCATGTCAAAAGTGTTCGAAGGAAAATTTGCCGGCAAGGGTCCAGACGTCTGCATCATGCGCCTCGAGGCCCACGAATCCGTCAAAGCTCCCGGAGTCCGCGGTCTGCTCGGCGGAAAACTCAAAGGCCGGGTCGCCACCTTCACCATGGTCGACCACTACGATCCCAAGAGCGACATGAGCGCCATGATGCGCACCACCGCGTTTCCCGCCTCCATCGTCCTGCAGATGATGTGTTCGGGCGCGGTCAGCAAGCGTGGAGCAGTGTTGCAGGAACGAGACGTCCCCGCCGAAACTTTCCTCGAAGAGATCGCGCGCCGGGGAATCAAGATCGAGTATCGGCTGGAATAGTGACTGGAGACTAGCGAGCCGCGAGTAGCTACGCACACGAGTGTGCGGCGGAGATCCGACTTCCGCGGTCCTTCAACCTTCAGGCGTAGTTGATCGGATTCTGTTCGAGCCAGCGCTCATCGCGCACTCGGCCGATGCGTTTCCACGCGCCGGAAACGACGCTCGCGCCTAGACCGCGGTTCACCGAAGCAACACCTAAGCCAAAGCCGATTGCGCCCCCGACCATGCCAAAGGCGAGCGCCCTGGTTACAGACTTTTGCCGGTTCCGCAAATAGCCACCCAACACGCCGATACACGCTCCGGCGGCAGCGACACCGACTGCTTTCCGGGCTGAATCCCCAAGAATAGGAAGCAGGCGTTTTCCCTGAAGAAACTCTTCTCCGCCGGCCCGCGCTCCCGAGAGCCCGGAATTCAGAAGCCTTCGGCGATAGTCACAACCAGATTGAAACCACTCGCGTAACCTCATGACACCTTTCCGCTTCGTAAAACAATTTGGACGATGCTTATAATTCGCGTGCGTTGTTCCTGCTAATAAGCTACCTGCATCGCAGGATAAAAACAGTGATTCTCGTCACCAACTATCTTACCAAAGGAACATTAAGCGATTGCGAAGGTCATGCCAAAACCTCCCTCGACGGAATCGAGCACCGGGGAATCAAGATCGCGTAGCGGATGGAGTAGCGCGCGGCGGTGGCGAGCAGTTACTCCCCGGAGTCTGTCGAGGAGAACAAATCTCCTAGGCGCTTTTCTTCGGTTCCGGACGCAGCGCTTTGTGCGCAAAGACCGACCCTGCGAGCACGGTCCCGAAAAAAGTCAGCGTCAGCGGGAGGCTGTCGGGTACGTAGCCGCTCGGTTCCGGGTTGTACTGCCACAAAAACAGGTAGCAGGGTACCGACAAGGTCACCAGAACCATTGACGTCGTAAAAATCACAAGAAGGCCGGTCTTGCCTGAGTCCTCGCGACTGGTCCAATCCTGATTTGTCCCGTCTGCGTTCGATTTCGGCGAAGCGACCGTCCCGCCAATGTCGTAACTGAACAAACCGCAAAAGACGCCGAGAACAAACCAAATCGCATAGTAGGCCGCCGTGTTCGAATCCCCGAACGACACGATATCGAGGAACAGGCACACCAGCGCTCCTACGATGTCAAAAGCAACCAGGTAGAGCAGTATGCATGCGGCGATCTTTACCAGTTTTTTCGCGACCGATAGCAAAGTGATCCGTACCCCAGCCAGCGACCTTCAAGGGCCGCCACAGCCTTATCGACGCTCAACGCCCGATAATCGGGCGCGAGCTCGGTTTCCCCATGTCACGGTAACATTTTTCTTAAGAAAAATCCGCGCGGACAGCAGCCTTCCGAAATAGACTCGCCGTCATTACTCGCGATTCTCCTCCCCCACCACCGTAATCTTCGTGTCCGTCCGGAATTTCTTGTAATCGCGGTAGACCTGTTCGACATCTGCGTCGTAGCTCTTGAATAGCGCAACCCGCGCGTCGAAGTGGAGCTGAAGGTGTTTGGGCAGCCAGACTTCGTCGTTCACTTTGGTCAATTCGATGACAGCATGCGTTCCCTTGTGGATCCTTGCGAGCACAAAGCCGACGGCGATGGTGTCGATGGCCGTGATATCGAGCTTTACCCATTGCGCTTCGGATTTGTCGATCCAGACGCGGCCCTTGAACTTGCTCAGTATCTTGGCCTCGCGGCGCTTGGGTTCGTAGCCGGGACGAGGTTCGCCCTCCAGCACCCAGGTATCGCGCCCGTTGAACACTTCGGAGCCGACTAGCCGGAAGTTGAACGCGTCGGCGATCTCCAGCACAAATTTGCGATCCTCTTCGCGGCTCTTCTCTTCCTTCTCCAGCCGCTTGCGGCGATCTTCTTCGGATTCGTTCTTGCGTTTGTCGATGATCTTCTGAATCTTGTCGTCTTCTTTTTTCGCTTCGCTGGCCGACAGTGGTTTGTCATCCTTAGCGGTCAGACGCTCGACGTCCTCCCCGTAAATCTCAAGAACTTCCAAGGTGCGGGATTCGATTTTCTTCACCCCGCCCTGGCCATCGAGAGTGTGCTGCTCCACGCGCTCGATGTAGGTGTAATCGCGCTGCCGCTTGTCGTTCTCCAGATCTTTCGCTTCGGCCCGGAGCAGAAGCTCCCGAATCTGCTCTGGAGGGACGGCACCGGTGGCATCGGGCGTCAGGTCGATCGGTTTCAGATCCGCCGGCCGCGAAGCCGATTCGGCTGGTGCGGAGGTATGAGTTGAAGGGGAAGGCGAAGCCGAATCCTGGCCGAAAACGCACCCCTCCAGCAGAACCGCCGCGAAGATGAGACCGCCGCAAAAACGCATGACCGACATACGAAACAATCCCAACAGCAGTTCCTCAAAAAGGCAGCTTCCGCTGTGCTTCCCGGTGGTTAGCCTGCGGTGAACTCCAGCGGCCAGAACCAGCGCCTAAAGGCGCATCTATGACAACACTTACGGTATGCCTAAAGGCATACCCTGATACGAATCGCACTTGCACCACTGGCTGCTAGGGTTTTTTCTCCGCCCGCTCCAAACACCCGGCCCGGAACGAGCGCCCATCCAGCCGATGCAGGCGCTTGGCCTGAGCGCGAGTGATCAGCGAATAGTGAGAAATAGTCAGCAGGTACTCCGCCACAAACCACACCGGCTGTTCGGTAGTCATCCAGTGGAGAGGATCGAAGCGCCGCATGTGGACGGGCCGGGAAAAAGTCCGAAGCGTGCGCTCTCCCCGCAGATTGAAGTAGGTGTCGAAATAACTGAGCGCCAACTCGCGCAGCGAGCGATACACCGGCTCGCGATAGCGGCATCCGGTGTAGTTCGATTTGGCCACGGCGCCCCAGTGTCCGTCAGTGGGATTACGGTACACGGCAATCACGTGGTCGGTATCGTGCTCGGCCTCGAGATCGAGAATGAGCGGAGGATATCCGATGACGCGCAGTGCCGCTGCCGCAAACAGCGCCCCCTCGTAGCAATGCGACGTATTCTCGCGCAGCACGCGCCGCGGAGACCAGGCGGTGTCCGCCAGGTGGTAAGGCATGTCGTCAAGCAAGCGCTGAATGCCGTGCGGAGTCTTCAAGCTGCGCAGCTTGCGGAGTTCGGCGGGGGTCAGGCCCCAGGAATTATTGTTAGTCATCCCAAATTTCCCGTAGAGGCGCGGCTCGCCGCGTCCCCCGCGGATTGCAGAGTCACTTGAAGGTAGCAGGACCGGGCAATGATTGGGAATAGAGCGGCGGGTCCATCACTCCCAGTGCTCGCCGCCGCTAACGCAACAACTCTTCCAACTCACGAGGACTTGCAATCAGCACATCCGGCGGCACCTCTTCCAGCGATTGCGGGGCGAACCCATAGGTCACGCCGCAGGTCCACAATCCGGCATTGCGCCCGGTCAAAACGTCATTTGACGAGTCGCCAATCATCAGCGCCTCTTCCGCCGCGACGCCAGTTTCCTGCAGGATGGTCCGCACGCCCAGCGGATCGGGCTTCTTGGTCGGAAAGCTGTTGCCTCCATATACGCGCACGAAGAACTCCCCCAGCCCCAGAGCGCGCACAATGTCGCGCGATGGATTGACCGGCTTATTCGAGAGCACGGCCATCTGCCGCTGCACGCCATTCGAATTCGCCAGCACGGCCAGCACCTCCGGAATCCCCTCATACACCGTGGTGTGGTCGAGCTTGTGCAGGCGGTAGTAACCGAGAAAATATTCCAGCGCCGCTCGGAACAAGGCTTCGTTCGCCGTGTCTGCGTCGCCGAGCGCGCGGCGGACCAGCACGGGAGCGCCGTCTCCGACATAGCTCGCAATGAGGTCGTCGGCCAGTTCGGGACGACCGATGTGGCGCAACATCGCATTGATGGAGTGAACCAAATCGAGCCGCGAGTCAATCAGGGTGCCATCGAGATCAAACACCAGCAAGCGTAGGCGATGCGGATCAAACGGGCGCAGGAAGCGAATCATGACTCTTTAGGATAAACGATCGGAGGGTCCCACTGGCTTCGAGCCGCGAGCCTCGAGCTACGGGCGGTCCAAACCCCGCTCTTGCTTGCTCGCAGCCCGTAGCTCGAAGCTCGAAGCCATCTCCACAACCCTGTTCCCAAACGCTTCAACCCATATACAATGATGCGGGGCTGGAACTCGGTGGGGTGAAGAACGCGGCATGGCCACGATCAAAGTCGATCCCAAGCACGAAAACAACCTTGCGAAACAGGCCCAGACTTATCAGGGTCTGACGAGTCAGCAACTCATCGACTCGTACCGCATCATGTTCACCTCGCGGCGCGTGGACGACCGCGAGATCCTGCTCAAGCGCCAGCAAAAGGTATTCTTCCAGATCTCTGGCGCAGGACACGAAGCCATGGGCGTCGCCGCAGCCCTTGTGCTGAAGCCCGGCTACGACTGGTTCTATCCCTATTACCGCGATCGCGCGCTGTGTCTTGCGCTGGGCGCAACGCCGTATGAAATGCTGCTTGGCGCCGTGGGTGCGGCCGACGATCCCAGCTCCGGCGGACGTCAGATGCCGTCGCACTGGGCCTACAAGCGGCTCAATGTTGTCACCCAGTCGTCGGCCACGGGCACCCAAATTCTGCAAGCGGTCGGATGCGCCGAAGCCGGCCGCTATTTCGCCAGGCATCCCAAGGCTTGCCAGAAAGCCGACGGCGATTACCGCCAATTCAAGGACGTCCAATTTCAGGGCGATGAAATCACTTACGTTTCGCTCGGCGATGGCACGACCAGCGAAGGCGAATTCTGGGAGGCGCTGAACACCGCCTCCAACCGCCGCCTGCCAGTAATTTTTTGCGTGCAAGACAACGAGTACGCGATTTCCGTGCCTGTCGAAGTGCAAACCTCTGGCGGCAACATTTCGCGTCTGGTCTGCGGATTCCCCAACTTCCATTTTGAAGAGATTGAGGGTACCGACCCCATCATCGCCTATTCTGCATTCAAGCGAGCGGCCGAGCACTGCCGCGCAGGCCATGGCCCTGCTTTTGTCCATGCCCACGTGATCCGTCCCTATTCCCACTCGCTCTCGGACGACGAGCGTCTTTATCGGCCCGACTCCGAGCGCCAAGCCGATGCCGCGCGCGACCCGGTGCATTGTCTACAGATGTTTCTGCTGCGGGAAGGAATCCTCGACGAAAAAGAGATCGACAAGATCGAGAGGGAAATCGAAGAGCAGATCCAGGACGATGCCGACCGCGCGCTCGAAGCTGCGCCGCCGCAGCCGGAGACGATCTACAACTTCGTCTACTCGCCCAATCTCGATTCTACTTCGGCGGCGTTCGACACTCACGCCGCACTTGCCACGCCCGAAACCGCGGCGGATGGCGAAGGCCCGGCGGCACAGAACAAGTCGTCGAACAAGACTATGGCGGACTTGATCAACACCGCGCTGCGCGACGAGATGCGGCGCGACGAGCGGGTCGTCATCTTCGGTGAAGATGTCGCCGACTGCAGCCGCGAAGAATACCTGAAACAGAAGCAGGTGAAAGGCAAGGGCGGAGTCTTCAAACTGACGGCTGGGCTACAGTCCCAGTTCGGCTCCGACCGAGTGTTCAATTCTCCGATCGCCGAAGCCAACATCATCGGCCGCGCCACCGGCATGGCAACGCGCGGATTGAAGCCGGTGGTCGAGATACAGTTCTTCGATTACATCTGGCCGGCGATGATGCAGTTGCGCGACGAGCTCCCCATCATCCGCTGGCGTTCGAACAACGCTTTCTCGGCGCCTTTGGTGATCCGGGTTGCGATTGGCGGTTATCTGACGGGCGGCGCGATCTACCACTCGCAGTGCGGCGAGAGCATCTTTACGCATACTCCGGGATTGCGCGTCGTGTTCCCTTCGAACGCGCTCGATGCCGCGGGCCTGCTGCGCACCGCGATCCGCTGCGACGATCCCGTGCTGTTCCTCGAACACAAGCGTCTCTACCGCGAAACCTACGGACGCGCGCCCTATCCCGGCCCCGACTACATGGTCCCGTTCGGCAAAGCGAAGATCGTCCAGCCCGGAACCGATCTCACGGTCATCACTTACGGCGCGGTGGTTCCGCGCGCGCTGCAGGCCGCGCAAAAACTGGAGCGGGAGCATCGCGTCAGCGTCGAACTGGTCGACCTGCGCTCGTTAAACCCATTTGATTGGGATGCGATTGCCGCCTCGGTGAAGAAAACCAACCGCGCGTTGATTGCGTACGAAGACTCACTGAGCTGGGGATACGGGGCCGAAATTGCCGCCCGCATCGCCGACCAACTGTTTCATCACCTCGATGCCCCGGTGAAGCGAATCGCGGCCACCGATACCTTCGTCGCGTATCAGCCGATTCTGGAGAATGCCATCCTGCCCCAGGCCAGCGACCTTTTCCGGGCGATGAAGGAGTTGGCGGAATTCTGAGGGACAATCGTCAGCTATCAGTTTTCCTGTAGAGACGAGGCTTGCCCCGTCTCATCTGGCACCTTCGTTGCAATCTAAGTCATGGAAACGGGATGATCTCGAAGATCTTGGCATTGTCCAGAGCAACTGTCCCCGGCTGCGCGGAGCGCACCAGCGGAGTTGACACGCGCCTGCGCCGCCTCGATGAGTGCGCGACTTCGATGGCGCGAGCAACCGGAAGCTTGGGTGCGTGCTTCGTGCCTCTCGCCTTGATTCTTCGCGATTTTTTCACTGTGTCATGAGCCATTCTTGGTTTTCCGGGCACCGCCCGACCTCCCGCCAAACGTCAGGCCCCACGGCCCGCCGTCAAAACTAAGCAGGGCCAGAGCAAGCGTAGCCAGCGCCAGCGGGAATTCGTAACCAGCGCTGCCCGTCAGCCCGTTCTTGAAATGCACCTTCCAGATGGCCACGGCCATTTCGATCAGGAAGGCGAGCGAGAAGAAGCGGGTAAATAATCCCAGTACGATAGCAATTCCGCCGAAGAATTCCGTTCCCGCGGAAAAATATGCCAGCCAGCGAGGAATGCCGAGCGAGCCCACAAAATCCATATGATGATGAAACCCGCCAAACACCTTGTGATAACCGTGCGCGATCATGATCGCTCCCAGCACGAGCCGCATCACGAGCAGCGCCAGGGGCTGCAGACGATTGAGAAAATTCAAGAGACCTCCGGAAATTGAACTTAATACGGTAACAGAAAGGAAGATGGAACTGCTGGCAAGCTCGGCAGGTTTATCCCAGACGCGGATTTTCCTGAGACCTGAGACCTGCGACCTCAGCTACCAGCTAGAGTACGCGGTGCCGTCGCTGGCGGTTTGATCGGAGCCGCTGTGGACACCCACAATTCCGGGCTGGGTCTGGTCGATGGACTTGAGCGAGTCTTCCTGTTCCAGCACCCAGCTGTCCCGGTTGCCAGTAATGTCGTAGGGGATCTGCTTGAGGTATCCCGCCGAGACCAAATCTTCGAGCGACTGGGGCGCTTTCTGCTTGTCCAGCGTGTACTGATCGATGACTTTGTTGAGCGTTGCCAGATTCTGTCGCAGCGTGGTTTCGCGGGCGCGGATGATGCTCTGGTTGTACATGGGCAACGCAATCGACAGCAGGATCGCGATCAGGCTGATGACCACCACCATCTCGATCAGGGTGAAACCACGATTGCGGGCCTTGGACTTGAATTTCATCTACCAGTCCTTGTACTTTGTGCCGTCCAAAGCGACTTGGTCCGACTTCGTGTAAACGTCGAAAACGTTCTGCCCACCCCAGGAATCCGAATCTTTATCGTCCTGCGTGGAGCGCATTCCCCATTCCTGCTTGGTCATGGGATCAAGCGGGATGCGGCGGAGAAATTTCACTTTCTTGCTGGCAACATCCACGCCGGTGACGAGTGTGTCGAGATCGGGAGGATAGCCGTCGCTCCCCACCTTGGTCTGGAACGCGCCCCGGTCGGCGGCGTCTTTATAGCGATCAATGGCGTCGCGGATCATCCAAAGGTCCTCGCGCAGCTCGTGCTCGCGCTCCCGATAAATGGTGATCCTCACCAGCGGAAACGCCGCCCCCACCAGGATGGATAGGATGGCGGTGGCAACGATCAACTCGATCAGGGTGAACCCGTTTTGTGGGCGGGCAGCCACGAAGCTATCCCTTCCTCATATTTATCGACTTTATCGACTGGTTCATAAGTCAGTTCCCGGTTCTCAGTTCTCAGTCAAAAACCACCCCAGGTTCTCCACTGAGAACTGAGAACCGGGAACTGAGAACTCTTCCCCACGCAATTACTGGATCGTAATGGCCGCCTGCGCTCCACTCATTGCAATCGGCTGCATTGCCGGGTCCCTGGCTCCGCCGCGAGTGATGGTCAGCGCCGACTGGCCCGGGCCCTTGGCCATGAAGGTGAGCGTCACTACCGCGCCCTGTCCCGAGACGCCCCCGGCGCCTGGAGGCCGCGAAGCCGTGACTTGCATCGTGCCCGTCGCAGGATCCTCGCGATGCACCACGGTTACGATTTGCCCATCCTGCGACAGGAATCCGCCATTCGAAACGTTGATTACCTGCAACTGATTGGGATCGTAGTTGAGCTGCACGGGCACCGAGTACACGTTCTGCCCGCCGGAAACCATGACATTCACCGTGAAGGTCGAGCCCTTGGCCTGGCTCAAGGTGGGCGGATCAAACAGGAACGTTCCCGCGCCCGCCTGAGCCTGCGGAGCCTGGTTCGGTTGCGTCAAGCTCTGAGAAATCTGCCCTTGCGGAACTGGCGTCTGCGGCTGCGAGGGAGCGGCCACGGGTGCGGCTTGCGAGGCTGCGCCCGGCGGAGCCGAGGCTGGCGCTGCGATATTCGCTGGCGCCGCCGGCTTGGCGGTCGTTCGTCTCAGTTCGATCGCATTGGCCGTACCCACGTCGAGCAAATCCGCGCCGCCGTGAGAAGTGTCAGGCCCACGGACAATGTGCGGGACCAGGACGAATATAAGTTCCCGCTGAGTGTGGTCGGCCGTTTCCTGCGCAAAAAGATATTTGAAGATTGGAATCGAGGCCAGACCGGGAATTCCGGTCAGAGACTTCGTCCGCGTGTCTTCCATCATGCCGCCCAGCACGCTGACTTCGCCTTCCTTCAGGCGGATTTCGTTCTCGATCTTGCGCTGGCCGATCACCGGCTGGCTGATGCCGCCGATTTGGTTGTACGAATCCACTTCCGAGACATCCATCGTCAACTTCAGGGAAACTTCCCGCCCGGCATGCACCCGCGGTGTAATCTCGATGTTCACGCCCACATCGAGGTATTGGAATTGAGTGTTGACCAGCGGGTTGATACCCACTCCGCCGATGCCCGGCTGGAACGATCCGGTCGCTACTGGCACCCGCTCGCCGATCTTCAACGTAGCCTTCTGCCCGTCCAGGGCGCGGATCTGCGGACTCTGGATGACCCTGGTATCGCTGTCGCCCATCAATGCCGACGCCGTAGCCTGCGGAATCGTCACCTGGAAGTCGGTGGCGTTCAGGTTGGCGATCGTATTCAGGCTGATGCTGTTTGACGATGCTGTGGAACCCGTGGTCGTGGTGGTGGAAGTGGTCGAAGTTGTAGTGTTGACGTTGGGCTGCAGCGCGACCGAGACGCTGGTCGGAGGGTTGATGCCCAGGGTGTGCGACTTGTCGCGGCTCACCTGCATGACCGCGATATCGATCAACACCTCCGGCTTCGCCTTGTCGAGATCGTCCACCAGTTTTTGCGCCAGCGCCACCTGATCGGGCGTGCCGCGCACCACAATCGCTCCCTGCGAGGGCAACTGCTGAATCCGGCTCACCTCGAGGATAGTGCGCATCGCGTTGACGATATCCTGCAATTCGGTTGCCTGGGAAAGATTGGAAAGATAAAAAGTTTTGATGACGTTTTGTTCCAGCTCTTTCCGTTTCGCGGGATTATCTTGCGCGACAAAAATCGTGTTCGGCGTCACCGGACGCCAGAAGGTTTTGGTCTCGAAGGAAATGATTTCCAGCGCGTCTTCGAGGGTTACGCCGTTCAATTCGATGCGCACCTGGCGGGGCGTGTAATCGGGATCGAAAAGCACGTTGATGCCGGCCAGCTTGCCCACCGTCTCGTAGATCACGTTGGACTTTTCCGTGACCTTGAGCGTAATCGGCACGTTCGAGATGGGAGCCAGTTCCACCGGGCCCTGCGCCGATTCCAACCGTTTGCGCAACGCGGTCGTACCCGGCGCGGCAGCCTGCGGTTGTGGATTCTGCTCCTCTTTAATCATCTGCAGCGTACGCTTCAGTTCCTGCTGCGCGATGAATGAAGAAGGATCAGTCTCCAGCCCCTTCTGGAATTCCACCGCCGCCTCGTCCAGTTTGCCGGCATCGCGCAAAATTTGCCCGCGATGCACGTGGGACGAAGCCGCGTAGAAGCGGGTGCGCTCGAACGCAGTTCGGTATCTCAGGTCTTTCGGTTTCAGATTGTAGGCCTGCTTGAAATAGTCGAAGGCTTGCACGTAGTCCTGCCGCGCTTCGGCGTCAGCGCCCTTCTCATAGAACGCCTTGGCGGAATCAACATGACGAGCGAGGACAGGCAGTCCCAGGCAGAGCAGGAATAGAACAAACAGAGCCGGACGGATCAGGCGTCTCATCAAGCAGTCCTCATGAAAATCTTTCTCGCCGGCGGACGCAGCGGACTAGAATCATGCACCCAGGATTCATCGCAACACCCAAAGAAGCCGACAGGCCCGTGCATCCCAACGACCGTCGTGCGCAAAAGTACCGGAAATTTGGATTATAGCATCGCGCCATCCGCACCCGAAGTGCTTGGTAGGGCAGTGTTTACACTCATTAGTACGTGGCCCCAGGTGTCGGGACAGGTATTAGGCCTCATGTGCCAGCAAACTCCAATGTCGAAGGGCAACCGTGCTTGCTCTTCCTGAGCCCTGACACCTGAGACCTCTCTTCCCCCTTCGTGATACTTTCTTCTCAGCAATGGCTAAGCAGACTACCCACCAGACCGGGCCCAGTCCGGAGAAGAATCCTCGCCGCCAGCCCACCGCCTCTGGCGAAAAGGATGCCGCTGTAAACAGGAACGCGAGCCACAACTATTTCTTGCTTGAAAAATTTGAGGCCGGCGTCGTGCTCACCGGGACCGAGGTAAAGTCGGTCCGTGGCGGCACAACCAATCTCAAGGACGCCTACGGCATTATCAAGGACGGCGAACTCTGGCTCCTCAACTGCCACATCGGCCCCTATGACCACGGCAACTCTGCCAATCATGCCGCCCTCCGCACCCGCAAACTTCTGATTCACAAGGAAGAAATTCGCAAGCTCATCGGCAAGACTCAGCAGAAGGGACTCACTCTGATCCCCACTCGCATGTATTTCAAGAATGGAAAAATCAAGGTCGAACTCGCCCTCGCCAAGGGCAAACAGCTATGGGACAAGCGCGAGACCGAGCGCCGCCGCACCGCCGACAAGGAAGCCCGCGAAGCGGTTTCGAGGGCTAGGAAACACGCCTAGGTTCCAGGTGGGCATTCCCTGGGGCAGAGATGCAGATTGCCAGTGAAATGGGGACGTTGCAGCAACTACTGGGGGACAGCTTTGGTCCAAGTCTCGAAGATGTACCAATTTTCGCCGAGTTTGCGATACGAGTAGCCCTTCGCGCCTGCTTCCTCGACCTGACCGCGATCACGTTGCTCTACACAGGGAAGAAACGTCTTACTGGGGTCTCCGAAGTTGATGCAGTGTACGAATCCTTTGGTAGCGCCGCCAGTAATGAGATCCGTGGCATGGGCGACGAGGTAGACGTTCCCGACCTTATCTTTATCTAATCCGCTCAGATCAACCTCGCGGAACAGCCGTTGGTACTCGTTCCACTTTTCGCGGGTAATTCCCCTTTTAGACTTTGGTCTCGCCCAACCCCAGTCGTTTTCAAGGCTCTTAAAAGTGCCCGTGATCCTGATTCCATTCGCGTCCTCCTGAGACATGCGAGCCAGGGCATCGAGTTCGGAACGGTGACTCTGAAATTGACTCGTGAGAGTTGTGTCAGAGGGAGGTGCGCATGACCACATGAGAAACATGAGCAGGGAAAAGAGCGAGACGATGCCGAGTAACAAGAGGCCCAGTATTTTTGAAGCAGCGACGAGGACTCTTGCCAGATCGCCGCGAACGACTACTTGCGCCGAATCCCTACCTACAATGCGTGAGGGTAGAGGATACCTCCCAGATGAAGGCTGTCTACGGTCGAAGTACGGCGATAAGTTGCTCGAACGGCCGATTTCACCAACTGAGAATGGTGCCATGACGGATTCTTCGACAATCCATCAAGCAACCTTAAGGAAATTCTTGCTTCCCCTACATCTTCCCAGGGAATGATATGCAAGTGATTGCAGCGCCTGCGCCGCACGTGGACGATCCTGCCCTTTTTCTAAGCCGGCGAATTTGCAATTCGGCGGGCGATCTCAAGAGTAGAGATTCCGGCACACAACGCGTGCAATCACAGCAAAAACGGATATACTACCGTCAATTCGTAACCCCTTCCCCGGCACCATCATTCGCAGTTGGCTCGACATCGGAAGTGCGCCATGACCAGACGGTTTACAACGGCTTTCTGTTTCTCCGCGGCCTTACTGCCGCTTTTCTCGTTCGTCTTCTCAGCCCTGGCTTTCGCCCAGGGCGGAAGCGGCGCAAGCAACGAAAGCACGGTCCGTGTAATCCGCGAAGAGAAGCACGATGTCTCGGCGCCGCTCGCCGAACTTGATCAGATGACTCCCGCTCAGCCGCATCGCTTCTCGCCACGACTGCTGAAAATCCTCCCCACCGCGCCTGCCAGCAACCAACCCGAATACGCCGCGCCCGATCTCGCCTTGCAGGCGGTCGCTTTGCCTCCAGTGGCTGCCAACCCCGGCCTGAATATCGCCGGTTTGGGCCAGGGACACTACGGATTTCTTCTGGAGTATTCCCCGCCCGATACCAACGGAGCGGTGGGCGCCACGCAATATGTACAGTGGGTTAACGCCGAGTTTGCGGTGTTTGACAAAGCCACCGGCGCTCTCGTTGCCGGACCGACCGAAGGAAACGCCCTCTGGCACGGCTTCGGCGGAGGGTGTGAAACCAACAACGACGGCGATCCCATCGTGCAATATGACAAGATAGCCGACCGCTGGGTCCTCACGCAGTTTTCCATCAGCACTCTTCCGTACACGCAGTGCGTGGCGGTCTCGACCACCAGCGACGCCACCGGCACCTACAACCGCTACGCCTTTTCTTTTGGCGATAGCGATTACTCCGATTACCCAAAATTGGGTGTCTGGCCCGACGCTTATTACATGTCGTTCAATGTTTTCCTGGACGGCAGCAACTTCATCGGCGCTAATGCCTGCGCCCTCGATCGCAACGCGATGATCGCCGGCAATAACGCGACAATTATCTGCTTCCAGCAGGAGTCCTCGGTCGCCAGCTTGCTGCCATCCGACATGGACGGAACGATAACTCCCGCCGCGGGCGAACCCGCCTTCTTCATGAACTTCGGCAAGAACGTGCTCCAACTGTGGGCTTTTCACGTGGACTTCACGACCCCCGCGAACTCCACTTTCACCGGCCCCACCGTGCTTCCAGTCGCAAACTTCGCCGCAAAGTGCTTCCGTTCCTGCGTGGCACAACCCGGAACGACTCAACTTCTCGACGCGCTCGGCGATCGGCCGATGTACCGTCTCGCCTATCGCCAGTTTCCCAACGGGGTCGAATCGCTCGTTTTTAATCATTCCATTTCTACCGGCGTGCGCTGGTATGAGGTGCGCAGTCCGAACGGAACGCCCACGGTGTTTCAGCAAGGAACCTTCAGCCCAGATCCCAATACGCGCTGGATAGGCAGCATCGCGATGGATCAGTCTGGAGATATGGCTCTCGGCTACAGCGTCTCCAGCAAATCGGTTTATCCCTCCATTTACTTTACGGGACGCGTCGCGGCCGACACGCTGGGCAGCATGGAGGGCGAACAACTAATCATCAGTGGATCGGGTTCGCAGACCGGAGGCCAGGACCGCTGGGGCGATTACAGCGCCATGACGGTCGATCCCGCCGACGACTGCACGTTCTGGTACACCCAGGAGTACATCCCTTCCACCGGCAGCTTCAATTGGAACACGCGCATTGCAAATTTCATCTTCCCGAACTGCGGCGCCAGCAGCGGAGCGACGGCCGCGCTCTCCGCCACCAAGCTAACTTTCCCGAAGACGCCTATTGGCCAGACCACGTCCCTGCCCGTTACCCTGACCAACACGGGAACCGCGACCCTGGATCTTTCTAATGTCGCCACCACTGGCGATTATGCGGTTCAGTCCAATACCTGCGGTGCACAAGTTCTCGCCGGCAACAATTGCGCAATCACGATAGCATTCACGCCGATAACCAAGAGCACCCGCACCGGCATATTGCAGCTTGCCGACAATGCCGCCAACAATCCACAGAGAGTGACTCTGACTGGAACCGGTATGTCGATCGCGCTCTCTCCAACCGCCCTGAATTTCGGTTCTGAACCTGTGGGCCAGACGACCGCACCACAAACAGTGACCGTCTCGAACGTGAGTGCGGCCTCGGTGAATATCACCGGCATCACCATCGGAGGCGAGCCCGCGGACTACACCATCTCCGCCAATACTTGCGGCAGTTCGCTCGCTGGGGGAACGAGTTGTTCGCTCAACGTTTCGTTCAATCCCAGCAAGAAGGGCACACGCAACGGCAAGCTCAACGTGGCCAATAACGGTGGTGGCAGCATCGCAACGGCAACCCTCACCGGCACCGGGACAGTGAACTAGTTCAGCGGCGCGGCGGCGTTCTCACCGGGGGAACTCTGCGTGGGCGATCCAAGATCACCCAACGCACGGAAGAGTGGAATATCGGCGGCCCGCCGAGTCTCGCCGCGGGGAAGTGAAACTGCACGTTGACGAAGACTTCCTGCTGAAATCCGGACGGCTCAAACGACGTGCTCCTCACCAACTCCATTGCCTGGCGGCTCAAGTCCCGATCGGTAGTCTGCAGCGCCTCCGCATCCAGCACGCTGCCATCTTGCGCGTCGAGAATCGCGTGCACGATTACGGGCTGGAAAAAAGTTGAAGTCGGCGCATCGGACGGATCGACGCGCATCGGTAAACGTTTAGGCGCTGCCAGCGCAAACGATCCGCCCGCATCCACCATTTCCGGCGCGGGTTCGAAGAGATTCGGATCGAGGTTGGGCGCGTCTTTGAGGCTTTCCACGCGCGCCTGAACCGCGAGGCGGCCTTCTTCGAATATTGAAATCTGACGCGGAAGAGTGTGGCCGTGAAATTCCGCGGCGCCGTTGTAGTCGTAGATCGCGTAAATTCCCGGCGCTTCGGACCACATTTGCAACAGGCCGGTAGCGGGATCGATGCAGTATTCGGTTTCGTACCACGAGCGTGGCGCAGGATTCGGCGGGATCGCGCCACTGAGCAGCAGGCACGACATCGCCTTGCCGCCGCGCTCGACATCGGCGGCGCGGATGGCGGAAGAACCCGCGTTCCGCCCGATCGGGCTGAGTAGAGCGGAACGGACCATCTGTACGCGCAAGGGAACCGGTTCGGAAGCATTCGTGCCGTAGACGCGGCCGTCGACGCCGATACGAATCACCTGCAAGTCCCGTATGTGCGCCGTCCAGCGCCACCGTGACCCTCCGTCGGACACCTCCTCCATCGTCCATTCGCCCTCCATCTGGGTCGCGCCGCTGGTTGCAAACGACACTTTGAGCTCGTAGGGAGTGGAGATATCGTGCAGATCGTAGTTTTGCCGAGCGCGATCGAGAAAATCGAGAGCAGCGGAACGGTCGGCTGGTTTGGTGAGAGTGTGGGGCTCGCGCGTCACCATCTCGTGCGGGTCGGGCGGTGGAGGGTTGGTCTGAGCGCAGATTGCCGGAGCGGAAAACAGGGAAATGACGAACCATCCAGCAAACAATCCAAAGGACCGGGTGGCGTTTCGCATTAGGCCTCCTCAAATCGTCTGAATTTCCAACAGGGGACCACCCACGATTCTGACCGGATCTTTCCTTTTGACCCCGAAAAATTGCCCCATTTTACACCTATCTTCCGTCTTCGCGACATTGTGGAAATTCGAGTTCCACTATGGGCTCCTCGCCCGGCAAAGACCCGCAGTCGAGTTGCGCGTTTCCCCTTCCAGCGTGGATACTGGGGATATTCGATCATGAATACAAACCTTTCTTCCTCCATCCCATCTCAAGTGGAAACCGATTGCCTGGTCGTAGTGGTCCTCGATCGAAATGAAAAGGATCGAAGTGAAAGAGACCGAGGCGAGAAAGACAAGCCCGCCCCCTCAATTGAATCGAATGATGCTGCCGTGCGCGAAGCAGCCAGGGATGTAATTGCAAGCGGCGAAGTCACCGGCAAGGCGTTCGAAACCACGCTGCTCCATCGCCCCGCGGGCTTGAGGGCGAAACGCTTGCTCCTCCTCGGCGGTGGCAAAGTCAAGAATTTTTCAGCCGCGGAATTACGTAAACTCGCCGGCGCGGCCGTACGTACCCTGAAAAGCAAAAGTATCCGCAATTTTGCCTTCGCTTTGCCCGAAAACGGCGTAGCGGCCAAGGACGGAGTGCGCGCGGTTGCCGAAGGCGCATTCGTAGGCAACTTCGATCCCGGCTACTACAAGAGTGATCGCAAGGACAATGATCAGAAGATCGACGAAGTCACCATCGTCGTGCACGGCGACACAAAGCCCCTGGAAAGCGCACTGCAAGCCGGCCGCGTCGTTGCCGAGTCGCAGAACTTCACGCGCGATCTGGTGAACGAGCCTTCCAACCGCATGACGCCGACCATACTGGCCGAACGCGCGAAGAAAATGGCCGATGAGGTCGGATTGAAGTGCGAAGTCTACGGCGCCGACAAGATCAAAGAACTAAAGATGGGCGCGTTCTGGGGGGTGGCCCAGGGATCCGACGAACCTCCCGCGCTGATCGTGTTGCGCTATGAACCCGAAGGCGCGGCAAAAGACGTCCATCTCGGACTGGTCGGCAAAGGAGTCACCTTCGACACCGGCGGCATCTCCATCAAGCCCGCCGACGGCATGGAGAAAATGAAATACGACATGGCCGGCGCCGCCACCATGATCGGCGCTATGCGCGCGATTGCGTTGCTCAAGCCGAAAGTAAAGGTAACGGCGATCATCCTAGCCACCGAGAATATGCCCTCCGGCAAAGCGCAAAAACCGGGAGACGTGCAGATTGCCATGTCCGGCAAGTCCATCGAAATTATCAACACCGACGCCGAAGGACGTCTCATCCTGGCCGACGGCCTCTGCTACGCTCGCCAAATCGGCTGCACTCATCTCGTTGACGCCGCCACCCTGACCGGCGCGGTCGTGGTCGCCCTCGGCTACGTGAACGCTGGAATTTTTGCCAGCGACGACGAGATGTACGAGCGCTTCGCGAGCGCCAATCAACAAGCAGGCGAGAAGATGTGGCGGCTGCCGCTCGACGACGAATACAAGGAAAACCTCAAATCCAACATCGCCGACATGGTTAATGCCGGGAGTCGATATGGCGGGGCTATCTTCGCCGCCATGTTCCTGAAGGAATTTGCCGAGGACACTCCATGGGTTCACCTCGACATAGCCGGCACCGCGTGGATGGAAGAGAACAAACCGTGGATCGCCAAAGGGCCGTCGGGAATCGCCCTGCGCAGCCTGGTGGAGTTTGTGAAGGGATGGGGTGCGTAGGAAAGCCAGGGTGAGACGCGGATTCTTTCAAAGAATCAGATGCGTGGCGGGCACACGATCGGAATCACGTCTCGCCCGTTCCTTCGGTAAACGCGAAAGTCTTTTTCGTCGACTGTCAGCACCGGAAGATCGTGGATTTCACTCATGCGGATGAGGCACAAGTCCGCAAGATCGGGTGTGCGGTCGTGGTAGCGCTCGGCCAGTGCCACAACCTCTTCGAAGTTTCTGGACAGATCGAACGCGATCTTCAGGAACCCTTCTCGCACCAAACCGAGCACCCACTGGAGCGATCCGACCTGAAAGCCAGCCTCACTCAAGACGGCCTCACAGGTGAGGAGTGGTTCTGAAACCGTTCGCGCGATCTCTAGCGCCCATTTGTGATGCCGGTCATCCCGATTAAGAAGTGCGACGATCAAACCGGTATCGGCGATACCTTTCATTTCCTGGAGTAGCCCTTACGAGAGGAAAGATCCGGCGGGCCGGACATCACGCCGGCATAGCGAAGAAAGGGCTTGTCGCCCGTTTCCTGCTTGGCGCGCTCAAGTTGGTCCCGAACCAGACGCCCCATCGGTATGCCGGTCTTTCTCGCGGTGGCCCGTAGCCATGTTGCTAGGTCAGATGTAAGACGAATCGTAATCGTGTCACTCATTTCTGATGATTGTAGCACATATCTGATGATTTGTTTTACTCTAAACTGAATCTATATATTTTGGATCTCCCCGAGAAAATTCGCAGCCTGCCCACGTCCCCCGGCGTCTACCTCTACAAGAACGCCGAGGGCGAAGTCATTTACGTCGGCAAGGCCAAGAATCTGCGCTCGCGCGTCTCTTCGTATTTCCACGAAGGCCGCTGGGAGGACGCGAAAACCGGCACTCTCGTGCGCGAGGCGGTCGACGTCGATTACATTGTCGTCGCCAATAACAAAGAGGCGCTCGCGCTCGAGAATCACCTCATCAAGCAGAAGAAGCCGCGCTTCAACATCCTGTTGCGCGACGACAAGACTTACCCCTACGTCAAGCTGACCCTCGCTGAGCGTTTCCCGAGAGTTTATGTGACCCGCCGCCTGCGCAAGGACGGAAGCGTTTACTTCGGTCCGTACTTCCCGGCCAATCTCGCCTATCGCATTGTCGATTTGATTCATCGTCACTTCCTGGTGCCATCCTGCAAAGTGGACTTGAACCGCTTCCATTCGCGCCCCTGCCTGCAGTTTTATATCAAGCGATGCCTTGGGCCGTGCGTGAAGGACTTGACCACGCCCGAGATCTACGGTGAAGCCGTGCAGGACGTGAAGTTCTTTCTGGAGGGCCGCCAAACCGACTTGGTAAAATCTCTGCGCGAGCGCATGTCGGAAGCTGCGGAAGCGCAGGAGTTCGAGCGCGCCGCGCGCTATCGTGACCTGATATCAACCGTCGAGCAGCTGCAGGAAAAGCAGCGCATCGCCGCCGCCGAAGGCGACGACGCTGACGTCTTCGGCTATCACTATGAGAATCAGATGCTGGCCGTGAATCTGTTCCACATGCGCGGCGGAAAAGTCCTGGACCGTCGCGAATTTTTCTGGGAGGAGTTGCCCGAGTTCACCCCGCAACCAGACGCCCAAAGCGATGGAGAAACGGGCGTCCCTGCCCGTCCCACCGCCGACTCCTTCCATCCCGGCGAATTCTTCTCCGCCCTCGTCAAGCAGCTCTACCTCGCGCAGCCCTACGTGCCGCGCAACATCTACGTCCCCGTCGACTTCGAAGACCGCGAAGAACTGGAAGAAGCACTCAGCGAACAGCTCGCGGGCGAGGGCGGACGAGCGACGCGCGTCCACATCACTGTTCCCCAGCGCGGAGACAAGCGCGAGCTCATCGACCTCGCCGGCACCAACGCCAAGCAGTCTTACGACCAGCGTTTCCGCGTCCTGAAGCCGAATGCGCGCGCCATTCAGGAAGCCTTTCAGGACGCGCTCGCGCTTCCGGAGCTGCCGCACCGCATCGAGTGTTTCGACATCTCGCACATTCAGGGAGCGGAAACGGTGGCATCGATGGTGGTGTGGGAAGACGGCCAGATGAAAAAATCGGATTACCGGAAGTTCATCATCAAAACAGTCGCAGGCGTCGACGATTTTGCCTCCATGCGCGAAGTGGTCACGCGCCGTTACAAGCGTTTGTGTGAAGAAAAAAAGCCCCTACCCAGCCTGGTGCTGATTGACGGCGGCTTGGGGCAACTCCACGCCGCCGCCCAGGCGCTCGAAGCCCTGGAAATCATTAACCAGCCGCTGGCCGCCATCGCTAAGCGAGAAGAGATCATCTACGTCCACGGACAGGAAGATGAGCCGATCGTTCTCGACCATCATTCTCCCGTCTTACATCTGGTGCAGATGATTCGCGACGAAGCGCATCGCTTTGCCGTAACTTTTCATCGCAAGCGCCGCCAGATCCGCGATCGTGCTACCGAGTTACGGGAAATTGCCGGCGTCGGCGAGTCAACCACCCGCCGCCTGCTCGAACATTTCGGCAGCCTACAGGCCGTGAAGCAAGCGGACGTGGCGGCGCTGTCAGCGGTCGTGACCAAATCTCAAGCCGAAGCGATTCTGGAACATTTTCGAAAGACAAGTGTAGGGACGGGTCTGTGACCCGTCGCGCTCCGATGTCTTGAACCACAGTCGTTCCTCTTTATTCAACGGCCATGAACTTCAGGCATACCGGCGAGGGAACGTGGAGCGTCTGGTTGGTGGCAGTTAGTCTTCCCGAGCTGGGATCGATCCGGAACACCGCGATGTTGTTGGTGTCTTGATTTGCCACCAACAAGAACTGGCCAGTGGGATCGATCTCGAAGCTGCGCGGCGTCTTGCCTTGAGTGGAAAAGCGATCGACGAGAGTTAGAGTGCCAGCGTGGTTGTCGATGGAGAAAACGGCAATGCTATCATGTCCGCGATTGGAGGCGAAGAGAAATTTGCCGCTGGGATGTACCTGGATTTCGGCAGTGTCGTTACTCCCGGAGAAGTCTTTGGGAAGTGTCGAAATCGTCTGCATCGTATGCAGAGCGCCGCGGCTGGCATCGTAGGTAAGTGTGGTGATGGTGGATTGCAGTTCATTTACTACGTAGGCAAACTGGCCGTTCGGATGAAAGGCCAGGTGGCGCGGTCCGGTTCCGGGATCGAGCTTGGTATAGGGAGGATTGTTCGCGGTCAGGGAGCCGGCCTTTGCGTCGAAGCGGTACACCAGTAACTCATCCAAGCCTAAGTCGACTGCAATGGCAAAGCGGTTGTCCGGCGTGGTCTCGATCCAATGCGCGTGCGGGCCTTGCTGGCGCTCTTTGTTGGCGCTGGAACCGACGTGCTGAATAAAGGCGGAGGGCTCGCCGATGTGGCCGTCCGCTCGAACCGGGAACACGGCCACGCTTCCTCCGGTGTAGTTTGCCACCAAAGCGTACTTACCAGTCTTATCGAAAGCGATGTAACAAGGGTCGGCACCGCGCGATGCGACTTGGTTCAGGAGCGATAACTTGCCGGTGGGGCGGTCACCGGTATCACGTTCAATAGCAAAGGCGCTCACCGCTCCGCTGTTGCCACCTTTATAGTCCTGGACTTCATTCACCGCGTAGAGGAAGTGGCGGCTCGGGTCGATGGCGAGGAACGATGGATTGGTCGTTTCTGCCGCTATGCCGAGTGGAGTCAGTTCCGAAGATGCGGCATCGAAGCGGTAGGCGTAGATGCCTTTGCTCTCCTTCCCGGTGTAAGTGCCGACGAAGAGGAGGTACTTGTTGTTTGGAGAATCCTTGGCGGCGGCCACGGAGACGAGCGAAAACAGGAGCGCGAGCGACGGCAGGCAGAGGCGGCAAAAAGTTGTCATAGGAGATTATCAGAGCGCATTTGAGGCCGGAGCGCAAGCCTGGTGCTCTGGCGATGCGGTATGCTTTCCGGCATGTCTTTGCGGGGATTGCCGGCTGCGGATGGGGCGCTGATTCAGATCGTGGACGCTGCTCTGGCCGACGCCACACGGCGCAGCGGCAAGTGGCTGGTATGTCGTCCGGCATGCACGCAGTGTTGCGTGGGCGTGTTTGCCATCAATCAACTGGATGCGGTGCGGTTGCAGCAAGGGCTGGCGCAGCTTGAAAAGACAGACCCGCAACGGGCGGCGCGCATTCGCGAGCGGGCCCGGGCTTCGGTGGAGCGATTGGCGGCCGAGTTTCCTGGGAATGCGAAAACGGGCGTGCTGCGCGAAGGGCAGGAGGCGGAAGAGCGCTTTGCGGAATTTGCGAACGATGAGGCGTGTCCGGTGCTCGACCCGGAGACGGGATTGTGCGATCTGTACGATGCTCGGCCGATGACGTGCCGCACGTTCGGTCCTCCCGTACGATCGGACGGCGGACTGGGAGTGTGCGAGCTTTGTTTTCACGGTGCGACTGATCAGCAGATTGCAGGCTGCGAGATGGTTGCGGATGCGGATGATCTGGAGTCGAAGCTGCTCAGGAAACTGGAGAAGACGCGAGGTCCGCGCGGACGGACGGTGGTTGCGTTTTGCGTGAAGTGAAAGGCGGGAGGTGCAATGCGCGATTTCCTGGGAGTCTGTATCGCAAATCGGGTGCCGTCCCTTGCGGGACTGGGGTGCCTCACTCTCGCGTCCCCGGCACTGTGCCGGGCTTTCCTATTCCGCCGCTTCGCGGCTGGAGTCGGCGCACGCATGCATCACATGGTTACTTCACATTGTTAAAGGATTCCTAATTTCGCACTCAATGCCAAAGAGACCTTTCGCGTGGAATTACAAAAATGCTAATTTCGTGCTGCGGCGCACACACTTATGCAGGCTAACGAATACGATCTGGTGGTGATCGGAAGCGGTCCGGCGGGGCAGAAGGGCGCGATCTGCGCGGCTAAGATGCGCAAGAAAGTCGCGATCGTCGACCGGCGTCTCGCCATGGGAGGAGTTTGTGTTCACACCGGAACGATTCCCAGCAAGGTGATGCGGGAGGCAGTGCTCTATTTGAGCGGCCTGCGGCAGCGGTCGTTCTATGGGCGCGGTTACGTGGTAAAGGACCGGATCGCGATGTCGGACCTGGTGCTACGGTCGCAAGCGGTGATGACGCGGGAAGTGGACGTAATCAAGGCGCAACTGCGGCGGAATTATGTGACCGCGCTTGAAGGAGACGCTCACTTTTCCGATCCGCACACGATTGAGGTCGTGAGCGAAGATGGAGTGCAACAGGTACGGGGAGAGAAGATTCTAATCGCCTGTGGCACGCGGCCATCGCACATCGACGGGATTCCGGTCGACGGGAAGCGCATCTTCGATTCGGATCAGGTGCACTGCCTGGAGGAGATACCGCGGGAGTTGATTGTAGTGGGGGCGGGGATTATCGGGCTGGAATATGCGTCCATGTTCGCGGCGCTGGGGGTGAAGGTGACGCTGCTCGATCAGCGTCCGACGCTGCTGGATTTTGTGGATCGGGAGATTATCGAAAGCCTGTGCTTCCAGTTGCGGCAACTGGGGACGGTCTTCCGGGTCGGGGAGAAAGTGGTATCGGTGGGCTTCGACGAAGAGCGGGACAAGGTTTTTGCGACGCTGGAGAGCGGAAAGAAGGTTCGCGGACAGGCCCTGCTGTACACGATCGGACGAAAAGCCAACAGCGACAAGCTGAGAATTGAGGCGGCCGGGCTGACGGCGGACGAGCGCGGCAGGCTTGTGGTCAACGAACATTTTCAGACTAGTGTCCCGCATATTTATGCGGCGGGCGATGTGATTGGGTTCCCCGCGCTGGCCAGCACTTCGATGGAGCAGGGGCGGCTGGCGGGTTGTCACATGTTCGGCAAGCCCAGCCGGATGCTGCCGAATCTGATTCCCTACGGCATCTACACCATTCCGGAAATTTCGATGGTGGGCGCGACCGAGGAAGAGCTGACGCGCAGCAAGACGGCGTATGAGAGCGGGCTGGCGCGCTACTCGGAACTGGCGAAGGGGCAGATGCTCGGCGACGATCAGGGGCTGCTGAAGATTTTGTTCGATCCGGATACGCTCAAATTGCTGGGCGTGCACATTATCGGAGATCGGGCGGCGGAGATTGTGCACATTGGACAAGCGGTGCTGACCATGGGCGCGACGATCGAATACTTTCGGGACACGGTGTTCAACTATCCGACGCTGGCGGAAGCTTATAAGGTCGCGGCGCTCGACGGTCTGAATAAGCTCTGAGCTGGGCTGCCGCTTTCTCCGCCTGGCGCATGCGCCGTTTGGGTGGTGAATCATCCTGCCAATTCTTGCTCAGTCAAATTTGCGGTACCCTCAAATTTTCCGCTTCGGCTGAGGGTTCGCGAACAAAGGTGTCCGCGCTACACACAGGCATGGCTGAGTCTTCAAAAATTCGCGAGGCGTCGCTGGGGGAGATTGCCCTGGTGTTTCTGAAGCTGGGGACGATTGCGTTCGGCGGTCCGGCGGCGCATCTGGCGATGATGGAAGAAGAATTTGTGCGGCGGCGGCAGTGGATTACCCAGGCCGAATTTCTGGACCGGCTGGCGACGGCGAATTTGATTCCGGGGCCGAGTTCGACCGAAGTCGCGATCTTTGTGGGGCAACTGAAGCGCGGATGGCGCGGACTGATTGTGGCGGGCTGCTGCTTTATCATTCCGGCGGCTGTGATTGTGTCGGTGATCGCGTGGGCTTATGTCCGCTTTGGCTCACTGCCAAGGGTCGAAGGCATACTGCGGGCGATCAAGCCGGCCGTGGTCGCGATCGTGATCCAGGCGCTGTGGAAGCTGGGACGGACGGGAGTGCGGACGGCCCTACTGGCTGTGATTGCTGTGCTGGCGACGGTGCTGAGTTTCCTGGGAGTCAGTCCAGTGCTGATGTTGGTGTTTGCCGGGTTGGTATCGGCGGCCGCGTTGGCGATAAAAAACCGGCTGATGGGTGCGGGCGTTCTTGCGCTTACGAAAATAGTGGGGCCTCCGAAAATTGCTGCCGGAGCGATGGCAGTTGCAGCCGTGGGCGCGGCTGTTCCCGTTGGGCTGGGGCGGCTGTTCTGGTCGTTTCTGAAAATTGGATCGGTGGTCTTCGGCAGCGGATATGTCTTGCTGGCGTTTCTGCAGACCGAGTTTGTCGAGCGTCTGCACTGGCTGACGGACAAACAGTTGATTGACGCGGTCGCGGTGGGCCAGTTTACGCCTGGTCCGCTGTTTACGACCGCAACGTTTATCGGGTATGTGGTGAAGGGTTGGATGGGCGCGGTAGTGGCAACAGTGGGAATTTTTTTGCCAGGGTTCGTGCTGGTGGCGGTGAGTGGGCCGCTGATTCCGCGGCTGCGCAGATCCGCAGTGGCGGCGGCAGCGCTCGATGGAGTGGTCGCGGGTTCGCTCGCGTTGATGGCGGTGGTGACGTGGCAGTTGGGGAAGGCGTCGATTGTGGACTGGACAACGTTGGCCGTGTTCGGCGTGGGCTTGATCGCACTGCTGCGGTTTCGGGTGAACTCGGCGTGGGTGGTAGCGGCGGCGGCGGTCGTGGGATGGGCAGTGCGGTAGGTGAAATTCAGATTCGAGGACAGCCATGAGCGAGACGCGGATTCGGATGGCGGAGCGCACGGACCTCGCGCGGATGACCGAGCTCTACAACTACTACGTTCTGAATACTCCGGTGACCTTTGACGTTGAGGCGTACACGGTGGAGCGGCGGGAGGTGTGGTTCGCGCAATTTGGCATGACGGGACGGTACCGGCTATTGGTGGCCGAAGAGAATGGAGTCGTGATGGGATATGCGGGGACGTTGCGATTTCGTCCAAAGGTGGCGTATGAGACGACGGTGGAAACGACGATTTATTGCGCGCCGGAGAGGGTGGGAAAGGGCATTGGACGACGGCTGTACGCAGAGTTGTTTGAAGCACTCAAGGGCGAAGACGTACATCGTTTTGTGGCGGGGTGCACGTTGCCGAATGCGGCGAGCGAGGCGCTGCATCGGCAATTCGGATTCAAGGTGGTGGGAGTGTTCAGCGAGATTGGGCGGAAGTTTGGGAAGTATTGGGACGTGTGCTGGCTGGAGCGGGCGACCTGAGATTTCCTTTCTTTTCCCCAATTTCGTCGCTGTTAAGTGGTTGTTACGAAGTGGTGGAGGGATCTGTGAAAGAAAGTTCAAGAAAAATACTACCGTTGTCATGGTTGTGGTCGTGTGCGGCTTTGACGGTTTTGAGTGTGAGCTTGCCCCTGTCGGCGGAAGCCGTTTCGCTGCAGGCACTGGTCACGCCTTCCACCACAATCGTCAAGGATGGCCGGCCGGTGAAGTTCGCGCTTCATGGCTTTATCGAATTCAAATCGCTGGCCGAATTATTCCCTTATGTCGAGTCGCAAACGCAGCGCTGGAGTGATGGGAGAGGCGTGGATAACGAGCAGCGGCGGCAACTGGCGCGCGAATTGCTGCGGCGCGGAATCGAAAGCCGGGTGATCTCTATGGAAGATGAGCGGCCTTTGGAGACGCTGGTAACGCACACCAGCGAAGAATTGCGGCAGGCGCTCGCGCGGGTAAAGGAGCCGGTTCCGCCGGGGTACGACGAGGCGTTTCTGGCTGTACAGGAAAAATGGAAGCATTCGCTGAACTGCTGGAGCGCTTCGCCGGCGATCGCCGGGCGCGTGCTCTCGAACTGGTATCCGATTGAGGAAGGTATCGAGCTCTATGGCGCGACTTATGATTCGACCGAACACTTCTGGCAGGCGGTTAAGTATCATTCCGACGTTACGCTGGCGGATCTGACGGAGTTACTCGGCATCCTCGAGCAGAAGGATTGGGGTCCCTGGCTGGCGCGCCTGGATGGTGATCCCAAGATCTATTTGCCAAACGCTTACGCGGTCGAGTTCCTACGGCACAACCTTGCCAGGGAGCGCCTGCAGTGGTTTCGTGACGAACTGGGCCGTCATGAGTTGAGCGCAAGCGATCACGCGCGGGTGGTTCAGCAGCGCGGTGCGGCCTCGTTCCGCTTCAGCGCGTTCGAAGAGAAGGTGCTGTGGGGCGATCTGGCGGATGTGTTTCATCTGGTGTATACATTCTCCTTGCCCGACGATCCCATTAGGAAGGCACTCGGCGCGCGGCATTTTGATGCCGTTTATCTGGGAGACCGCAGGATAGGTTTTATCACCGAAGAGTTTCGTTCGTTGATGCTCGAGATCTGGCGGGTGAAGTATTTGAAGATGGCGCGCTTCCGCGAGGTCATCAGCTCGATTCCCATGGAGATTCGGCTGTCCCATTTTCTGAATGATGGGGACTCGCCGGATATTCCGATTCCGGTGTATGTGGGGTACTTGAACCAGATACGGGAACTGGCGCGAGGCCAGTGAGAGTCCCAGTTCAGCGGCCATCCGCTTTCCGTTCCGGGTGTGCGGCATCACTGTTATCAGCAACTTCGGGGTCGGTCGGTCCCTGGGGAAAACCCGCGTGGAGATGGGCTTGCGGTTATTCTTCGTCCTTTGTGACGGAGAGGTTAAAATGGATGATTCCGGCGTGTCTCCTGGGGGCAATGTGAGCCGAGAGAAAGTTATCTCGGGACATTGCCTCGAAAAAAGTGCGTAGCCGGAAATTGATTCGTGGAACCTGATAACAATCTCGCAGAAGAGCGATCGCGGACTGCGCTTGACTCCAGCGCTCCGTCGCGTCGTTCGCGGCCTTCGTCGCCGGTTTACTGGCGCGTGGAGGGAAGTCTGCTGGAATTGACCACGGTTCGTCCCATCGCTTTTTTCACCTGGAACAGCCAGACATTTATCGCGCGGGCGGCGCGCCGCAGCCTGGTGCTTTTGATGGCGTTGCTGCGGCCATTTTTGTATGCATCGAACCGCGTGGCCGCAACTCGGATTGTGCACGCTGTGTTGCGCGGGATAACGCGCGACCGGCTCGATCTGCTGGGCGAAGAGGAATTCGAATACAAGCTGAAGCCGCTGCTCAAACCAGAAGGAGTGCGGCACCTGAAGGCGTTGCAGGCGACGGGCGTCGACGTAGTGCTGGTGAGCCAGGGGTTGGAGCATGTGATGCGGCCACTGGCGCGGCATCTGGGAGTGCGATGGATTATTGCGAACCGGCTTGATTTCCGCGATGGAGTTGCGACCGGACGGCTGCTGAGCCCGGTGATCCGGCCGCGGGGATTGTTTGCGCGGATTCGCGAAGCGGGGCCGGATGGGCAGCAGAGTCCGGCGCGATGGGTGCGGGCGCTCGGTTTGCGGGGTCCGAAGGCGCTGGCGTCGGCGATTGTGCCGGCGGTGCGGGTGGAATCGCCGCGGGTTCGTCCGATTGTGTATTTCGACGAGAAACGGTATCCGGCGCGGTTTTCGGTGCGGAAAGCGTTGGCTGGAAAGCGCGTGATGCTGATCGGCGTTACCGGATTCATCGGCAAGGTGTGGCTGGCGAACACATTGATGGATCTACCCGAGATCGGGAAGCTTTATCTGCTGATCCGCCGGCAGAAGTCGAGTCCAGCGCAGTTGCGCTTCGAGAAGATGATCGAAGGATCGCCGGTGTTTGATCCTTTGTTTGACAAGTACGGTGATCGACTGGGCGCTTTGCTGGCGGAAAAGATTGAGGTCGTGGAGGGCGATGTTTCGCAGCCGGGCTTAGGGCTGGATTCTGAGACCGCGGCGCGGTTGCGGAAGGATCTGGATCTGATCATCAACAGCTCGGGATTGACGGATTTCAATCCGGATCTGCGGGACGCATTGGCTGCAAATGTGGATTCGCCGTATCACTTGGTCGAGTTCATTCGTGGGTCGGATCACACGGCCTTGCTGCATCTTTCGACTTGCTATGTCGCTGGGCAGCGCGACGGGCGCGTGAGTGAGCGGGTGCGTCCGAATTACACGCCGACGCACCTGAAGGACTTCGACGCGGAAAAAGAGTGGCACCGCCTGCATGATCTGGTGGAGTCGGCGGAAGCTCGAGCGGAAGGGCCGGAAGTCACTGAGGAGCTAAAGAAGCAGTCGCTGCAGAAGGAGCATGCGGCGAGAGGATTGAGCGGGCAGGCACTGGATATCCAAGTCCGCAAGAACCGGGTTCGGTGGCTGAAGAACTACCTTACGGAAGAAGCCACCAGGCGCGCGAAGGAGTTGGGCTGGCCAAATACTTACACGTTTACCAAAAGCCTGGCGGAATCGCTGATTGCGAAGCATGGTGCCGGGCTGCCGATTGCGATCGTGCGTCCGGCAATTGTCGAGACCTCGGTCGCAAGGCCTTTTCGCGGGTGGAATGAAGGAATCAATACTTCGGCGTCGCTGTCGTATCTGCTGGGGACGACGTTCCGGCAACTGCCTTCGAACGAACGCAAGCGGCTCGATATTATTCCGGTGGACGCGGTGTGCGCCGGGATGACGCTGATTGGGGCGGCGCTGGTGGAACGGCGGCACGATCCGCTGTACCAGTTGGCGACTTCGGTCACGAATCCCTGCGACATGGGGCGCTCGATTGAGTTGACGAGCCTCGGGCACCGGCGTCACTATCGCTCGCAGGAAGGCCTGGAGTACTGGCTGCGATTGCGAATGGATGCGATTCCGGTTTCGAAAGAACGCTATAACCGTATGTCGGCGCCAGCGCAGAAAATGATTATCAAGTCGATTCAACGCGTGATGGCTCCGCTTCCGATGAAGAAGCCGCTGGCGAAAACCGAGCGCAACCTCGAGCGCGTGGAGAAGTTAGTGGGCCTGTTCGAGCCGTTTATTCTGCACAACGAGCATGACTTCGTCGCGGATAATGTAGAGAAGTTGTCACAGGCGCTTACACCCGAAGAGAAAGAAATATTCGGATACGATACGGCTGGACTGGACTGGTGGGAGTATTGGATCGACATTCATATTCCAGCGCTGCGGCGGTGGACGTATCCGCTGATTGAAGGTCGGCCGCTGGAAGAGCGCGCGCCGCGGGCTCTGAAGATGCCGCCGGCGGCGACCAATGAAAACGGCGACAGCATGAAGACGGGGACAAACGGAGCAACGTGGCAATTTTCCTGACCGGTGGAACCGGGTACATCGGCGCGCATGTCGCCGCGAATCTGCTGGAGCAGCATGACGCGACCTTGAATCTGCTGGTGCGCGGCCGCGATCCGCGGGACGCGGAACTGCGGCTTTGGCATGCCTTGCAACTGCACCTGCCATTCCCGAAGTTCTACGAATATCTGCAGACGAAGATACGGATTTTCCGCGGCGATCTCACGTCTCCTCAGTTCGGGCTCGAAGCGGGCGATTACGACCGGCTCGTGCATACCACCGACTCGGTGATCCACTGCGCGGCTTCGCTGAATCGGAAGTCGGAAAAAAGTTGTTTAAACGTAAATCTGCGTGGGACGCTCGAAGTGGTGCAGTTGGCGCGCCAGGCGCAGTATTATCACGGGCTGCAACGGTTTTCGAATGTTAGTACGGTGGCCGTAGCGGGAAAGCGCAGCCACGAAGTGGTGGCGGAGGACCGGTCGATTGAATGGAGCCGTTCAGATTACGATCCCTACGCGCGGACGAAAAAATTCTGCGAGCACATGGTCCGCGAGTTGCTGCCGGACGTGCCGATCACGATTTTCCGCCCCAGTATCGTGTTGGGTGACAGCCGCTATCCGCAGACAACGCAGTTTGATATGGTGCGTTCGTTCGTGTTCCTGGCGGGATTGCCGGTGCTGCCATTTCGTCCGCATGACAAGATTGACATCGTGAATGTGGATTTCGTGGCAGATGCGATTTCGACTTTGCACATGAAGGCGAATCCCGAGCACGACACCTATCATCTTTCTTCGGGCAACGACGCGCAGACGTTTCAGGAATTGACGAAGGCGCTGGCGGCCGAGCAGAACAAGCGCGGGCCGCTGTTCTTGCCTATCCTCGAAAAACCGTTCGGCTCCATCGTCAACACGCTCGCAAACCGCAAAGGGACTGTGGGGCACGGTGCGGCGCTGATGAAGGTCTTCCTGCCGTACTTGACTTGGAATACTGTCTTCGACAACACGCGCGTCGTCGCGGAGATGAGACGCAAGCCCGCGCCGTTTTCGCAATACAGCTTTCCTCTGCTCCGCTTCAGCCGTGAGCACAATTTCGAGTATCCATATCAAGCCTGGCCGGAGAGCACGAAGGCGGGAGGGTCCGCCGCATGATGGACATCTTTCTGGAAGCGTGGGTGGCGAGCATCATCGAGGGCAAGAAAGTTCAGTGGATGATGGGCAAACGCGAGCCGTGGCAACCGGGCGAGAAACTGAAACTGTTGTTTGCCGGCTACAACGGGACGCGGAACACGGGATCGGATGTGCGAGTAGAAGAGATGCTGCGGCAGATCCGGCGGATTCTGGGGCCGGAGAACGTCGACCTCAGCATGATGACATTTAATTTCGACCGCTCGCGCGGCTATTTCGAAGGGACATCACAGGTGCGGCTGCCAGATATTTTCCCGCCGTTTCTGGCGAATGAAGTGCCCAAACATCATGGTGTCGTAGCGTGTGAAGGTTCGATGTTTAAATCGAAATTCGCCAATGCTTTGGCGACGATGATGATCGGGTCGCTGGGCATTGCGGCGGCGGAGAACAAATTGTCAATCGGCTACGGCGCCGAGGCGGGACACATGGATCCGCTGGTGGCGAAGATGTGCGGGCGCTATTGCAGGAATTCGCTGGTGATCACGCGCAACAACGAATCGCGGAAAATTCTGCGCGAACTCGGCGTGCCGACTGAACTGGGAACGGACACGGCGTGGACGTTTGAGCCGCTGGGCGCCGAGTACGGGCAGAAAGCCCTGCGCGATGTGGGTTGGGATGGAAGGACGCCGGTGCTGGTGGTGTGTCCGATCAATCCGTTTGAATGGCCAGTGAAGGCATCGGTGGCAAAAGCCGCGCTGCACAGCCTGACCGGCGCATACAAGGCGAGCCACTACCGCGGGCCTTACTTTCATCATGCGGGGCCAGAGGCGGACCGGGCCTACGAACATTATTTGAGTTCGATTGCCAATGCGGTAGCCGCGTTTCGCCAGAAAAGGAATGTGTTCGTGATCATGGCGGCGACCGAGCGCATGGATGCGCGGCCTTGCCGGCGCATCTCGGAGAAGCTGGGCGGAGTTCCGGTGCTGACCTCGGACGATTACAACATGTACGAAATGGTCAGTATTCTGCGGGCTTGCCGCATGATGGTGTCTTCGCGCTATCACGGGATTGTGACCTCGATGCCGGCGCTGGTGGCGTCGGCGGGGATCACGATGGATGAGCGCATACGCAATCTGATGAATGAGCGCGGACATCAGGAGTTGCTGATGAATGTGGACGATCCGGACCTGGAGGCGCGGACTCTGGCGGCGATTGAAATCCTGGATCGCGACGGTGAACGGATTGCCGACGGGATCGCGCGGAGCGTGGTGAGGAATTTGAAATTGATGGCGCGCATGGGCGTGTATTTCGAAGAAGAAGTGCAGCGGAGATATCCGGAGTTTCCCACTCGCCGCGGAGAATGGAGCTGGGAGGATTATCTGCCGCCGATGAGCGACGGATTGAAGCAACTGGTGGCCGCATACGGGTAGGTTGTGATTTCCTTCGTGTACCTTCGTGCCCTTGGTGGTTGGAGAAGTTCGAAAACCACGAAGGGCACTAAAGGTCACCAAGGAAATTCCAAGCGGCAATTGTCAATATTGGACAATTCTGGTCGACCAGAATCACATGACTTTTCTTGAACAGATATTTGCCAACCTGGACAGCAGCGGCGAAGCCGTTGTGTTGCAGGAACTGCGCGAGGGGCAACCGGTTCCGCTCACCGCTCGGCAGTTGCTGGCCCAGGTGCTGGTGGCGCGGGCTTATCTGCGGCGGCTACGGCTGAAGAAGGGCGACCGCTGCGCGCTGCTGGCCCATAACTCGATGCAGTGGGTGGCAATGGATTTGGCGATTATGGCAGAGGGGTTGACGGTGGTGCCCCTGTATGCGCGGCAGGCGCCGGCCGAACTCGTTGCCATGATGAAGGATTGTTGGCCGTCCGTAATTGCTTGCGGCGAGAAGACGCTGGCCGATGCGATCGTAGAGGCGTGGCCCGAGGCGCCGCCAAGTTTCTGTTTCGAAAATGTTTTCACTGCAGGACGCGAGCCGGCGGAGAGTCCGGCGCTGGCGGTCACAGAAGATGATGTGGTGACGATCGTCTACACCTCGGGCACATCGGGCGAGGCGAAGGGTGTGATGCTCAACGCGGGCAACGTCGGGCACATGCTGGGCTGCACTTCGGCGCGTCTGGACCAGCTTATGAAAAAGCATCCGGATCAGGATGCCGTATTTCATTACCTGCCGCTTTGCTTTGCCGGCTCTTGGATCATGATGCTGACCTGTCTGCTGCGCGGGAGCAAGCTGACATTGAATATGGATCTGGCGAAGATTGCCGCGGAAATGCGGCTGGCGGCGCCGGATTATTTCCTGAATGTTCCCGCGCTTCTCGAACGCATGCGCAAAGCGGTTGACGAGCAGCTTTGGAAGACGGGTGGATTTCCGTTGAAGGTGTACACCAAGGCCAAGGGCGCGTGGGTGCGGCGGCAGGAGGGCAAAGGGCGCGCCGGGGACGGGCTTTGGCTGGGAGCGGCGAATCGGCTCGTGTTTCCGACGATTCGAAAAAAAATGATCGGCGGCAAGCTGCGCGCGCTGATTTGCGGATCGGCGCCGTTGAGCTTGGAGACGCAGCTATTTTTTATGATGCTTGGCATCCCCGTATTGCAGGTCTATGGGCTTACCGAGACTACGGCGATTTGCACCATGGATGATCCGGATGCGCCGGTTATTGCTGGGCGCGCGGGCCCGGCGATTGCAGGAGTCGAAATGAAGGTCGCCGAGAACGAAGAAATCGTGGTGCGCGGGCCCAATATTTTCCCGGGATACTGGGGTCGTCCGGAGGAGACGGCGAAGGTGCTGCGCGATGGCTGGTTTCATACCGGCGATCAGGGCGAAGTGGACGCGAACGGAAACTGGAAGATCGTTGGCCGCATCAAGAATCTGATTATTCTTGGGTCGGGGCATAACATTGCACCGGAGCCGATCGAGGATAAGATTCTGCACGAGTTGCCGGACGCGATTCAGGTGGTGCTCGTGGGCAACGCACGCGGGTATCTGGCGGCGCTGTCACAGGCAAGGTAAGCAGCGAAGAAACGCAGGCGGCGCTGGACCTGGTGAATCCGGGCCTTCCGCATTACAAGCAGGTACGGGCGTTTCATCTGGTGGAGGAAGCGTTCACCATCGAGAGCGGGCTGCTCACGGCGAACGGCAAGCTGAAGCGCGATGTGATTGCCGAGCGCTTTCGGCGAGAGATTGACGCGATGTACGAAGTCTCGAAGAATCGGGCCTCGAAGAATTCTGCGGTGAAGACGGCATGAACGAATTCAAAGGACAGACGCTTTCGTGGCAGATTGTGAATGGAGCGATCGAGCTTGCGTTGCATCGTGATCCTTGCAACGAGATTGGCTCGCTCACGCTGGATGAGTTGGAACAATTTGCGGCTGCCCTGCCCGAGCTGGCGAATGAAGCGCATGCACTGGTTGTCCATTCGACGCTAAAGGCCGGGTTTTCGGCAGGAGCGGATTTGCGCGAACTGTTTCTGCGCGGACAAGAAATGGAGAAAGCCGCAGCTCTGCGCGGGGTGCGGGAGTTTCTGGAGCGCATTCACGCCGTGATGAACGCGCTCGACGCGGCGCCGCTGACGACGATTGCGGCGGTGCATGGGGTAACATTCGGCGGCGGCTTCGAGTTGGCGCTGGCTTGCGACATTATTATTGCGGATCGCATGGCGCGATTTTGCTTTCCGGAATTGCGGCTCGGGTTGATCCCGGGATTCGGCGGGATCCCGCGGCTGAAGCGGGATTTGGGCAATGCCGTGGTGCGCGATCTGTTGCTGACCGGACGCAGCTTCAATGTGATGAAGGCGCAGCAGATCGGACTAGTGAGCCAGATTGCCGCCGAAGGCGAGGCGCTGCGGGTAGCACGCGCTACGGCCAGCCAGGCGGGGAAATTTGACCGCAGGACTGTTGCGGCGGCAAAGGAATTTGTGAAGCCGATCCCGTATGAGGAGTTGAAGCGGGAAATTGATATTTTCTGCGACCTTTATTCGCGTCCAGCCGTCGAAGAAGGGCTGCGAAAGTTTGTGGAGAATGAGGGAGTGCAGCCGTACTTACCTTAATTTGTAATTGGTGAATTGTAATTGCAAGGACGCCCGCTTATGTCAGCGCCTACTGCCGATCACACACTCGACGAAGTCCTGAATCTTGCGGCGTCGCATTTCAAAGTGCCGCGGGAAAAGCTTACGCCTGACGACGACTTTTTCAAGACGCTTGGCATTGACAGCTTGCAGGCGCTCGATTTGTTAACTCGACTGGAGCATCACTTCCATATCGAGTTGCCGGACTATGAACTGCAGGGTGTGTCGGATTTCCGGACGCTGGCGAATAGGATCCAAGCGCGGCTTTAGAAGCGGCAGTCAGTGGCTAGTGGTGCGATAAGAAACATTGAATGCTTGATCTCCGACAATATTCCAGTCTCGGTGCAGCGCTCAAGGATGCGCTGGAGCACTGGCCCAATGAAACCTGCCTGATTGAAGCCGATCGCGACCGCGAAAAAGTTCGGCTTACCTACTCCGACTTTAAGGAAATGGCGCGCCCGCTTTGCCGTGCGCTTGAGGACGCCGACTTTAAGGCGGGCGACCGCGCGGCGATCATCATGACGAACCAGTCGAAGTGGCTGATTTCGGCATACTCCATTTCTTTCTGCGGCGGCGTACTGGTTCCGCTGGATTACAAGTTGACTGCAGCCGAGCATCTGCAACTCCTGGCGCATTCCAAGGCGCGGTTTCTCATTGTCGAATACTACCTGTGGCGCGCGATCACGCAATCACCTGAATTCGCAAAGCTCATGGCTGAGATTGTGCTGGTCACGGAAGCGCCGGCAGGAGCGGACTTGCGCGGCGCTTACCGCTGGGAAGAATTCCGTAGGAAGGGTGAGCCGCAGTTGGTGACGCGGCGGCGTGAGGACACAGCGTGCATCGTGTATTCGTCGGGGACAGGCGGGCGTCCGAAGGGATGCGTGCTCACCCACGACAGTTATCTGGAACAGTGCGCTTCGCTGACGGCGTGGTATCCATTTTGGCCGGGTGTGCGCTATTTGAGCATTCTGCCCACTAATCATGCGATTGATTTCATGGTGGGATTTATTGGGCCGTTCGTGTGCGGCGCTTGCGTGGTCCATTTGCGGACGCTTCGTCCGGAGTTTGTGCGCGATGCTTTTGTTCGCTATCGCATCACGTATGTGAGCCTGGTGCCGATGGTGCTGAAGAATCTGGAACGCGGACTACGCGCGAAGTTTGATGAGCTGAAGCCCGGAAAGCGGTGGATGCTGGATCGTCTGATCGGATTGAACAAAATGCTGACGCGAAGACGTCCGCATCCGAAACTGAGCCGGCGTCTGCTGCCACAGGTACACAAGGCGTTTGGCGGAGAACTGCGGGCGTTGATTGTTGGTGGAGCATTTACGGATCCTTCGACGCTGCAGTTCTTCTACGATATTGGAATTCCGGTAACTTGCGGGTACGGGCTGACGGAAGCTTGCACGGCAGTGACGCTTAACGATCTGAAACCGTTTCGCGCCGACACCGTGGGCAAGCCGCTGCGCGGGACCGAGGTGCGTGTGCTGAATCCGGATGGCGGCGGGATTGGCGAAGTCGCAGTGCGGAGCCGCGCGGTCATGTCGCATTATCTGGATGACCCGGAACAAACGGCGCAGACGATCGTCGAAGGCTGGCTGCTGACGGGCGATCAGGGGCGTTTTGACGGGCACGGGCACCTCCAGCTTTTCGGGCGCAAGAAAAATATGATCGTCACCGAGGGCGGGAAGAATATTTATCCCGAAGACATTGAGGCCGTGTTCGATGGTCTGCCGGTAAAGGAATTCTGCGTGTTTGCGGCGAATTATTTGTGGCCGCAGAAGAAGCTCGGTAACGAAATGCTGGTGCTGGTGGTGCGACTGGAGCAGAACCAGCAGTTTGACGACAAATTGCGCGAAGAGATTGTGGCGCGGAACCGGCGTCTGGCGGACTTCAAGCGCGTCGGTGGATATCTTGTTTGGGAGAAAGATTTTCCGCTGACAACGTCGCTGAAAATCAAACGAGGGGACCTGGCGGCGGAGATTGGCGCGGGCGCGGCGCGAACTGGAATAGTGGAGATCTAGCTTTCAGCTGTCAGCTCTCAGCTTGAGGGCGGGACAACGCCGTGCTACGAGTTTCGGGCAACGAGCCAAACTTGATCATCCTGAGAGCCGGCACCCACGACCTGAGACCTGACTTGTGAACGAAACTTTTTTTGCCATTATTAATCCGGCGGCGGGTGGCGGGCGTTGCGGTGAGCGCGTGGGAGCGGCGCTGGATCGCCTGCGGGGCGCGGGGCTTGCGATCGAGACAGCGGAGACTAGCGCGGTGGGACACGCCACACAGATTGCGCGCGAGGCCTATGGGCGCGGCTATCGAAAATTTCTCGCGGTGGGTGGGGATGGAACTGCCTTTGAGATCGTCAACGGGTTGTTTCCGGATTCGCTGGCGGCTGCGTCAGCAGGTACGCCGGGAGACGCCGTTGCCACGCTGGGATTCCTTCCGCTGGGCACGGGCAATTCGTTTCTGCGTGATTTCGTGCCTGGAACTTCCGGCAAGAACGGCTTGGAACATGCTATGCAGGCGCTGGAGGCGCGGCGTTCGCGGGCTTGCGATGTGCTGTGTCTGGCGCACAAAGACGGAACGATCTACTACACGAATCTGCTGAGCGTGGGATTTCCGGCGAACGTGGCGACAGCGCGGTGCCGGCGTTTTCCGAAGCTGGGATATCTCGGGTATTGGCTATCTATTTTTCTGTGTCTGGCGCGGCTCGATCGGCGTCCGTTTCCAGTGCGGTTCGACGGCCAGCGGGAGTTCGATTCGCGGCGCTGCTTGTTTCTGACGTTTAACAACAGCAAGTTCACGGGCGGCACCATGATGATTGCGCCCGATGCGGTCACGGACGACGGATTGATTGAGTATGTGCGGTGGGGGCCGATTGGGCGGCTGGGACTGATCCGGAACCTGGTCGGACTTTATGATGGCACGCACACTCAACATCCGTTGGCGGAGCGGCAGGCGGTTCGGCGGATTGAGTTTCAACTCGACGGGCCGATCGATGTGATGGTGGACGGCGAGGTGCTGACGCTGGAGTGCCGGACCATCGAAGTGCTGCCCTCGGCGCTACGGGTGGTGGTTTGAGACCGGGCAAGCCGTCTCTACTTTCCCAACAACGTGATATAAGAAATCCATGTCGCAAGAGCGAAGAGAACGGCGAAACGAAAAACTTGGGATCAAGGCTTCGACGCGGGATTGGGGGCGTATTGCGATCTATGCTGTGCTGATTGTGGCCGCGTTCGGGCTGGCCTACTATCTGGGCAACCGTACCCAGCATCGGCACGATGCGTTCGCGCGCTGTCTGACCGCGCGCGGCGTGAAGATGTACGGGGCGTGGTGGTGTCCACATTGCGTCGAACAAAAAGAAAAGTTCGGCGCGTCGTTCGAGTACGCTCCTTACGTGGAGTGCGGCATCAAAGGCGACTTGCATGGTCTTTCGCAGGTTTGCAAGGACGAAAACATCAAGCATTATCCCACCTGGCAATTTCCACCTACGGGGGAACGAGTGGAGCGCGTTTTTGATCTGCAAGAACTGAGCGACCGCACCGGGTGCGCACTCCCATGACCGATCTGATGCAGCGTTTGATGAGCTTCGTGGCCATTCTGGCGGTGTGCGGAATCACCGTGTCGTCGGTGTCTTTACAACATCATTACGCGACCTCGAAGACGGCGTACTGCAATATCGGCGAAGCTTTCAATTGCGACATCGTGAACCGCAGCGAATATTCGTCGCTCTTTGGAATACCGGTCGCACTGATTGGGATGCTGGGGTACGCGGCACTGGTGGGGCTGGCCACCGTGTATCGCGAGCGGCGCGAGACTCCGGCAATGCTTTTCGGAGCATCAACGGCGGGTTTGGCGTTTGCTTTGTACCTGAGCTACATTGAAGCGCGCGTGTTGGGAGTCTGGTGCATTTTGTGTTTGAGTTCGCTGGCGTTGATTGCGACGACGACTGTGTTGGCGGTGGTGATCTGGTGGAAGCGAGCACGATAGCCAGTTGCCAGTACCCAGTGTCGAAGTGCCGGCCCGAGATGTTTTTCACTGAAACTGATAGCTGAAGGCTCGATTCACTCCATGTCTCGGCCAGCCACGCGAAAACTGAAACTAAAGACGAAGCCTGATGCCACCTCTGCCTTGCGGGCGCCGACTGGCAACTTGTGGCTGCATGAGCTCAACAGCCGAATCTTCGGGAACACGCGACTGGTGCGGGTTTGGCTGCCTCCCGATTACGACGGTTGGGGCGTGACGCGCTATCCGGTTCTTTATTTGAATGACGGACAGAACCTGTTCGAAGCGGCAACGGCTTTTGCCGGAGTGCATTGGCAGGTGGGCGAGACTGCGGCGCGGCTGATCTCGGAACAGAGAATTCGGCCGATCATTATTGTCGGCATCGATAATACGAAGAACCGGGTTCGCGAGTACATTCCGTATAAGTCACAAGACCCCAAAGTTCTGCACGCCAAGGGAAAATGCTATCCGGATTTTCTGCAGCATGAAGTGATGCCGTTGATCGAAGAGCGTTATTCGGTATTGAAGGGGCCGGAGAATACGGGATTGGGCGGCTCTTCTCTCGGAGGACTGATCACCTTGTACACGCAACTGGCAGCGCCGGGGGTGTTTGGGCGATTGCTGATCGAGAGCCCGTCTTTGTTTGTGGCGAACCGGAAAATTCTGGAAGAGAGCCGCCGATTCCGCAATTGGCCGGGGCGCACTTACCTGGGGATGGGGACGCGGGAAGTGGGGCAGGCGGAGAAGGACGAGAGGATCGTTGCCGACGTCCGCGAGTTGGAGTCCATTCTGCGCGAGGCTGGCCTGGACGAACAACGGCTGAAGGTTCGCATCGAAGAGGGCGCTCCGCACAACGAAACGGCCTGGGCGGCGCGGTTCCCGGAGGCGCTCGAGTTCCTTTATTCGGATCGCGCGTCGCCGCAACCTGCAGATTCCTCCCGTTCGACAGGCTCCGGGCGGGATGACATAAAATGATGGTTCGATAGCATCCACCTGCCCTGGCGGAGAGGGCGCTATGATGGCAACTGATTTGAATACGACGGACCCTGCAGGAGGAAAGCCACCCTCGTTCGGAATTAGAGAGCTCCTGTTTACAGTCTTCTTGGCGATCATCTTTTTTTGGCTTGGCCACAGCATGGTGCGCCACCGCTTCTTTCAGGGCGGCCGCGTTCACCGGAATGGCTCCGTCGGACAATAGCAGCCACTGAAAAAAGTGTTGGCCGCGGCTGCAAACGATGACAAGCTCCGCCTTCCTTGACGTGGAGATCGAATCTACTGAAGCTTTTGGGCTGCTGCCGCCTGCACTCTGGTTGCGATCGCGACCTTGCGTAGCATGTAATACAAAGTTGCCAGCCCGGCTATAAACAAAACCACGAAAAGCAAAATGATGCCCCACTGCGGCGCAACCGGCAGTTGATTGGGGTTGAAGTACGGTGCGAGCGCAAGGTTCCGCAGCACGTCGCGCATGACCACCATAACTGCCACGGTGAGCAAGCCGCAGCTAACGCCGACCACTAGTTGCCGCTTCGGAGACTTGTGAGCTTTCGCCATGATGAGATGCGCCACCGCAGCCAGTGGCAGAAGCATTCCAACTCCTAACAGTGAGGTCGCGAATGCGTTGCCACCGACAAAGGCCAATCGCACCGGACCGGTTAATTTCACCAAGAACCAGAACCCCACACCAAAATTGAGAAGCGTAGTGCCCGTAAAAAGCAAGGATCCTTGTTCGATGAGCCACTGGCGGTACGCGTCTTCCTGCTGGCGAAGACCCATCACCACCAACCCGAGTCCGGAAACCGCCAAAGCGCCTAACACAAAATGAAGGTAGCGCGGCACAAGCGAAGGTTCCGACCAGTTCAGGTTCCAGCCGCTGCCATGGCTGTGATAAAGGTCGAGCCAGCGCTCGGGCGCCAGCATCAGGGTGAAGTTGTTGCTGTAGACGAAAGCAATGGACGCAAGCAGCAGCACCACCAGGGCCAGAACTACCGTCGTCCGGCCTTTTTTCTCGTGCCTGTTCGTCGTGGATAGATTCATGGAGAAGAAGTAGACGCCGTAGTACGCGAGAATGACCATTCCAATAATGGCCAGCCAGGGCACGCCGATCAGGATCGAACTGGCGTAAAGGAATTGTCCATACATCACCTGCAGAAACAGCAACGGCGCCACGCCCAGGGTGATGGTAAAAGCGAAAACCGAGGGCAGGAGACGTCCGAGATCGCCCGCCAGCCGCACGGAAAATGCCGAACTCTTGCGCCGCACGGTGCAAACCAGGGCGACGGCCGTGCCTCCCAACAAGCAGTTCATGAACAAGACGTGGAGAAAGAATGTGAGCAGAAGCAGAGTGCGCAGAAGCCAGACTGGCGCCGGTAACGGCATGGGATCGGGATAAGGAATGGGCAAGTTCATGACAATGTATTTTCCCTTCTAACTTCTCACATCTTGCTCGTGGAGCGCCGGGCGTCCCCGCCCGGCCACCTCGCAAGCGGAGGTCGAGACGCCCGTCGCTCCACAGTCTCGACTACTGGCTCGAATTACTCAGATAGACGGCCAACGCGCGACCTTCGGCGTCCGTGCCGGTAAAAGGCGGCATATTTGGATTGATGTCGCTGAGCGTTCCGAGCATTCCAGCGATGGCCTCGGGATCGGTTCCCTTTAAGTCCAGCGGACGCCGCCGACCGCCGACGCTGTGACACATGGCGCAATGAATCGCAAACACCTGCTGCCCGATTTCTTTGTCGTTCGTGCCAGAGGGTATTGCCGGCGCCAGCGAGGCCAGGTAGCTGCCCAAGGCGGCGCGGTCGTGCGCGTCGCCGGCGAAGGGCGGCATCGTCTCGCGAACTACCGGCAGATGCAGCAGGATCTCGCCGGCAAATTTCGCATCCCATCCGCGTGCGAATTTGCGCATCCCGCGATAGCCGTCGACAGAATGACAAGATCCGCACTCCAGGGCAAAAAGTTGCCGGCCATAGTGACGTTGATCGGCGCGTGGATCGGCAGCGCTGCCTTCGACCCACGGCGAAGTTCTGGCGACACCACTCGCGGCGATAGACTCCACCTGCCCGATCCTGATGTCGTTGGCATAGATGTAGCTGTTGATGACGTAGGGGTAGCGGCTGAACTCGCGCAAATATTCGCCCGAGCCCATGACGCCAATCCCGGCAACCAGCAGCACGGCCACGATCACCGGGTTCATCACCTTCGGCCGGAGAAGCGCGAACAGCAGCGCAAGTGCCAGCGCCACGCCGGTACAAACGGCCGCTCCTAGCAGGGCATGACGAACTTGCGGATACATTCCGCTGAAATATGCGCGCGAGTAGGAAGGAAAGTCGTGGAAATACCACCGGCTCAAAGGAAGCAGAGGTGCAATTCCCAACACCAGCCACCAGCCCGCCCAACGCACAACGCGTTCCCGCAAAGCAGGAGGCTCCCACATCGCCGTTACCAGCCCGAAAATACCCGCAAGACCCACGGCCATCGCGGTACGAATCCACAACGACGGCCAGTAAGTGGGATTGAAAAAGCCGTCCCAGAACTTCCCGGTTTCGAGCCAGCGTCCGGGCGTGAGCATGTATGTGATAATGCCGTTGATCACCACCAGGCTCGCCCAGGCAGCCACGAAGTAGATCCAGCCGACGATGAGATGTGTTTGCCGGTCCAATGTGTCCCAGTGGTAGGCGTAGACGAGAGCGGCAGCGATCTCGACGAAGAAAAAGACCCACTCGATCGCCCATCCCCAAACGAAGGTGTGAATGAGCGAAGAAGTCGCTTCCGGGCTGACCAATCCGATGGTGAACCAGATGCCCACGCCGGTCACCGCCCCAAGAACTACGGTGAGCAGCGCGAAGAACTTGGAGTGATGCCGCACGTACCCGAGCAACTCCGAATCGTTCTGTGAATAGGCGCGACGCTCGGTGAGTACAAGGTACGCGCCGCCGCCGATCGCGAAGTGGGAGATGAAGACGTGAAGCACGGCTACAGCCGCGATCAGCAGTCCGCCGGGAAATCCAAGTTGCCAAACGGGATAGTTCATTCTGTCCCCCGTGCCGCCATTCTAGTATGAGGGATGTTCATTCTGCGGGGCAGTGATAAAGCTCACGCGAGCGCGTGAGCCGGCTGAGCACGGCATAGAGACTTGTGAGATTGTTTGAGTGGTAGGCCCGAATGGACTCGAACCATCGACCTCTTCCGTGTCAAGGAAGCGCTCTAACCAGACTGAGCTACGGGCCTACATGCCAGCCACTGGTGGTTTCAATTCTACGGGTGGCCGGGCAATTCCGGCAACGTTCAGACAAAATTAAACTTAAGACCGAGAATCAAGTATTCACCTGTCTTCGCGCAACCATGAGTGGACCCTTGGCCCTCTCAGCCATGTCCCGGCTGTTGCTGCGCCACAAAACGTGGTAAAACCAAGCAACTGGGGCACTGGGCCGCGCTTGACGATTTTGCAATGAGCCCGCTTTCTTGCCAGGCTTGGAAAGCGGATTGCCGGGTACAGGGACAGGGAGGATAGCTATGGCAGCCGAAACGAATACTCTAACGCCGGTGGACAAAACCACGATGGCCGACGCGAGTTCTAAAACTGTCTCCAAGACGGCGGCGCGAATTCTCGCGAACTATGTGGGCGGTCGCTGGGTATCGGCGGCGTCGTCGGGGCTTCTCGACGTGACCAACCCGGCTAGCGGCGAAGTTTTGGCGCGTGTTCCGCTGTCGGGGCCTGCCGAGGTCGAAGCGGCGGTGGCCGCCGCCAGCGCGGCGCTGCCCGACTGGCGCGGCCGTTCGGTGGGTGAGCGTACGGAATTTATCTACGCGTTGCGCGAGAAATTCCGGCAGCGGATTGACGAACTCGCGGCGTCGGTCACGCGCGAAGGTGGCAAAGTGTTGTCAGATGCGCGCGCGGAGATCAATCGGTCGATTGAAGTGCTCGAAGTGGCTTGCGCTGCTCCCATGACGATGCAGGGACGCATTCTGGAAGGTGTGGCTCGCGGAATTAATACAGAAACAATTCGGCAGCCCGTTGGGGTCTGCGCCGCGATCACGCCCTTTAACTTTCCCGCCATGGTGCCGATGTGGTTCCTGCCTTTCGCGATCGTTTGCGGGAACACATTCGTTTTGAAGCCATCGGAGCAGGTTCCGCTTACGTCGGAATTGATGTTTCACATTTTCGAAGAGATCGGTCTGCCAGCCGGCGTGGTGAATCTTGTGCATGGCGCGCACGACGCGGTCAACGCGATTCTTGACAGTCCGGGGATTCGCGCCGTCTCCTTCGTCGGCTCGGTCAACACGGCAAAGTACATTTACCGGCGCGCGGCGGAAAATGGAAAACGCGTGCAGGCCTTGGGCGGTGCGAAGAATTACATGATCGTGATGCCGGATGCAGTCGTCGATAAGACGGTGTCGAACGTCCTGGGCAGCGCGTTCGGCAATGCGGGACAGCGCTGCATGGCTGGATCCGTGCTGGTCACGGTTGGGTCCGCTCAGGCGGCGATCATGGACCGGCTAAAAAAGGGAGCCGAGAAGCTGATTGCCGGAGATGGCACGGATCCGAGAGTGAGCCTGGGGCCGGTGATTTCGAGCGCCGCCTGCGAGCGCATTCATGAAGCGATCGAAAGCGGATTGCAAGAAGGCGCGGAGTTGCTGGTGGATGGACGGCGTCCGGCGGGAGTTCCGGCGGGAGGAAACTTCGTGGGGCCGACCATTCTGAACCACGTGACGCCCGAGATGCGAGTGGCCCGCGAAGAAATTTTTGGGCCGGTGCTCTCCGTCATGCATGTGGAAACGCTGGAGCAAGCCATTGCGCTGGTGAATAGCGACCCGCGGGGCAACGGCACTTCGATCTTCACGGAGAACGGCGCGGCGGTCCGGGAATACAGCCGACGCGTGGAAGTGGGCATGGTGGGCGTGAATATCGGCGTGGCCGCTTCGCCGGCTTATTTCCCGTTTTCCGGCTGGAAGGACTCGTTCTTTGGCGATCTGCACGTTCATGGCTGGGATGCGGTCGAATTCTTTACCCGCAAAAAGACCGTGACCTCGCGCTATTTCTCCGCGGGGGAAACAGGGAAGTTTTTCGTTGAGCAAGGCGACAAACCGTAGCTCGCGCATCCCCGGAAATTCGTGGCGGAAGTCAACGCTGTTGTCTCGGGCGAAACCAAGGATCCGGTGTCGCGAGCCCTTCACCGCAGTGTTGAAAACAGCGCTTCTTTCCAGCGTTGGGTGTCCAGGGTCCAGCAGATTTTGGCTTTGCATTTCTTCTCGAGGACCTGCGCCCAGACCGCCTGATTCCGGTCATCGGCGGCCACGTTCAGCCGATCGACCACGGTCATACCTCGCGTTAACTCGCTCTGGGTCTCGATCTCGATGCAATGCTCGCTCCAATCCGTGCCGACGCTCGGATCAAGCGCGATCGACATGGCCACCGGATCGGGCAGCGAAATGCCGTCTTCGCCGGTTTGCACTTTGTAGGCCTTGCGCGCATGTCGGTTGCACTCGACGGCGAACTTCGCGAGTGGATTGTTGAATCCGAGAATGCGCGCGATGTCGTCCTCGCGAACCACGGCCTCTCCGCGGGAAAGATGCCAGCCCACAAGTTCGACCGGCAATCCGCTGTTCATAACCATGCGGGCGGCCTCGGGATCAACCCAGATGTTGTACTCGGCGGCGGGCGTCACGTTGCCTTCGCAGCAGGGCGCGCCACCCATGACCACACAGCGTCCGACTTTCGCTGCGATCTCGGGCTTTCTTGCCAGCGCCAGCGCCAGATTGGTAAGCGGTGCCAGGGTTACGACGACGATTCCTGGATTCGCCTCGATCGCTTCGAGGATGGCATCTACCGCATGCGCGCTCGCGGCAGATTGACGAGGCGCGGGATAGTTGTGATCTCCGAGACCATCGCGGCCATGGAACCAAGTCGCATTTCGATAGGTGCGCAGGAGCGGTTTGTCGGCGCCGGTGTATACAGGTACATTCGCCCCGCAGAGTTCGACCGTATAGAGAGCATTCCTGGTTGATTGTAAAACCGGGACATTTCCGGCCACGGTCGTGATCGCCACCACTCGAACGTCGGGCGCACGCAGCGCCATAATGAGCGCGACTGCATCGTCGGAAGCGGTGTCGGTATCGATCAGGAAGGCTCGCGGCACGCGCTTAGGATAGCAAACTGTCCGTGGCCCGCGAGCCTGGAGGGCACGACACTAGTGTAGTGTCTGCGAAATAACTAGACAACTTTATTGCTCTTCTTTCTGCTCCGTGGCAAAGTGCATCCGGGTTGAATCTTCTCGAGCGTTTGCCGACAGCGAGACAGCTTTTCCATGA
>Ga0182027_10000493_pt1 | contig 68840 bp, 60 predicted proteins | sample 712E1DmetaG_FD_121300 | JGI IMG/M metagenome (GOLD analysis project Ga0182027, IMG submission 121300) | Permafrost microbial communities from Stordalen Mire, Sweden - 712E1D metaG (Illumina Assembly) | ecosystem: Environmental > Terrestrial > Soil > Wetlands > Permafrost | place: Sweden...
CCCATGACAATATCCTCCAGACGATGGTGGTACAGTCCTGTTGTCTGGAATTAATATAAATGACGAATTAGCCTTTGTCAAGCATTAAACGCAATATTGGTGAATATTTAGAGGTACCCTTTATACGAACCGATGCTATAATTGCCTCCTCCGTTGTATTTTGCATCAAAGCTTGGCGGACCGCCATTTGAACTGGCGGACGAAAAGCCATATCCTCCGGATATGCCGATTTCGAATTGGGCCATCACTGGAGACAGGGCGGCCAGACACGCGATCGCGCCGATAATAAAACGCTTCATAAAACCAGACCTCCAATTAAAGTGATTGGGATTTCCTTTTTTTTACTATCATTGCAAGACCTCCACTTTAAAATTGTCGGCAAACTGCGGCCGCTGCAACGATCCGCGTAAAATCAGGCCTGCCTTAGCGGTAAAAAGCTGCAGAGGGAGTTCGATTTTTCCCAACATCACGAATTGAAACGCGATAATCCCGGTGATTGTCGTTCCATCCATTATCATCGTCAGCGTGTGGTCGCCGAAAACGCGGCCCTGGGCTAAAGTGCTGTCAAAGGTAATTTGTTGGTAGTTGACGATCGCGCCGGTGGTGATTTCGGTAAAGCAGAGCGCAAGCTTCGGGTTTGACAGATCGGCGGATATGTTCCTGACAATCAGGCGGTAGCGTTCATTTCCCGCGCTGTCGCTCAGCAGAAACCCGCAAAAAAGCGAATCCGTTGACGGCCATTTGAGGTCGATGCTGATTCTGGTCCTGGAAGACAGGTTAATCCCGTTTGTAAAACGCACCAGTTCCATGGTGTCGAGATTCACCGACTTGACCAGCCCCTGAAAAATTGCAGGCTGGGGCAACGACGGAGCAATGGTCTGCCAGGAATTTCCAAGCGCGCCGTCGGGCCTGTCGAAACCGTCGCTGAACTGTAAAGTCCATTGGGGCAATGGACACGTCTGGTTTGCGCGCCATTCCCGGTCATAGCAATCGGCCCAATGCGCGACGGAATCCGGAAGCCCGCACAGCGCGTTCCCGGAAAGAAAGAGCGCGGTCGGTGCAAGTGTAATGATATCGGCGGGCAGACTGGTGAGGTTGTTATAGGAAATATCCAGGGTTTTAATGCTGCAGCCTTTCCATCCCGAATCGGGAAGGGACTGCAGCCGGTTCGAATTGATGTCGAGGCCCGAAAGCGCTGGCAGCACGAATACGGCAGCAGGGATTGATAGAATAGAATTGTTATTCAGATAGAGCCAGGTCAGTTCCGCGCATCCTGACAACTCCGGCGGAATTGACGCGATGCTGTTCGAACCGGCCCAGAGCGTTTTGAGGTGTTTGAGATTTCCGATGACTGCCGGCAGAACCGCAAACAGGTTGGACTCGATCCGCAGGTCCTGCATGCTGTCGCAAAAGCCGAGGCTGTCGGGCAGGGCCGAGAGCCCGTTGTACGATACGTCAAGATACTGCAGCGCGGGCAGTCCGCCGATCCAGCCGGGAATGGCCGAAAGCAATTGTCCCCGCAAATCAAGCTGCTTGAGTTTCTTCAAGCTCCCGATGCATGCGGGGACCGCGCCGAGCGATGTCGGCTGCGCGCCGGCAACCTGTCCAACCTCAAGAATTTCCAGATTGGTCAGATTAGCCAATGAGTCCGGCAGCCGCGTGAGCCGGTTTCCCCCTATTTTCAGCGATTTCAGCTCCAGCAGCCTGCCGAGTATATCGGGCAGTATTCGCAGGCCGAGCGAGGTCAGATCGAGCGCGGTGATTCGTCCGTCGCCGTTTGCAATTGCAACTTGACGGACCGTTGTCCCAATCAATCCGTTGGTATCGAGAATGGTTCGCACGACGCAGGAATCGGCGGATTGAAACGCGGGAGGCGCAACCGTGCCAAAATTGCTCAGCGTGGTCACCTCGCCGCTGCGGACGGTCACTGCGACATCGGCGAAAACCGAATCACCCGACATGAACCGGATGGTGTAATCGCCTTCGGGCAGCGGCTTGAGCTCGAATACGCCGGTCCTGTCGACCATGACCCGTTTGGGAAGATCGAGGACCATCACGAATAATCCGCGGGGCGCAAGCCGTACAATGGTTGAATCGATTGCCCCGCGAATGATACCCATGGGAAGCAGCCTGATGATTACCTGCGTTGTCTCTCCGGCGACCACATCCGCATGGACCATTCCGCCAAGGCTGTCGTGATAATTGGCGGCCACCGCATAACGGCCGGTTGTCAAGGATACAAAGGAGAACCGGCCGTTAAAATCGCTGATGGTGTTCCAGCCGGCAAGGAAGTAGTTCGTCGGGTTGAGGCTGTCGAAGGCGGCAACGCTGTTCAGGGTCACTTGTGCATTACTCACGGCGACAGAATCCCTGTCGACAACACGGCCCGATATCGCGCCGGTTTCCGTTTCGCTCGATCCGCCGGCAAATTGCTTATCAACAGAGCAGCAGAACAGGATTGCGAATGCCAGAATGAGCCAGTTGCGGTACACGATTACACCTTATTTTGAATTGGGAAACAGTTGAATATTCATCTGATAAACGACCTCTGAAGGCCGCTCGTCCTTGTGCGCGATTGAACGCACCTCCGCCTTGAAGCTCTGGAGCCGTTTCTCCAGCGTTTTATAGGCGCCCTTTGAGATCCTGAGCGTCATGGTCGAAAAATTCTTGGGGCCCGGCTGCCTGCCCACCAGGGCCTGCTTTGCAAGGTCAAGACATTTCGCCTGATATTGATTGATAAGCGCGTCTTTCACGTAGGGCCCGGTTGTTATTGACCTGTCAATCGGCTTGAAGAAGCCGCTGTCGTTTCTTTTGATCAGCCCGAGTTTTTTAAGCAGGGCAATTGATTGACGCGCCTGTTTAACGGTGATCGGCGGGTTGAGTTTCCGGCTGAGGGCGGTATAAGAATCCTTAAAGTCCATCACGTCGAGCACGGCCCATACCGCCGTATGATGCCATTCTTTGTAGAACAAATAAGTCTCGGGCTCAACAACGCGCTTGGGGGTCCTGTTGAGGGTGATAAGCTGTTCAAAGTGCCATTCCTTCTGCTCTGCTGTCTGGGCCTGGTTGAAGTTCACCAGGGTGCGAAAGAAACGTTCTTCCTCAACGGAAAGCTTCAGGAGTTGGGCGAACCGTTCGACGAACGTGTCGGTCACCATTTTGCCCTTCAGCACGTCGGCAAAATAGCTCCGCGTGTTGGGCATGCCGAGGCGGCGGCAGATGCTGCTGGCCGAGAACGATCGGTCGGTCTGGACCATGATTTTCTGAAAATCGGAAAGGTACTTCCGGAAGTCGTTGTATTCGTAAATGGACGGTATTGTTTGATTCATGGTAATAATATCGCATTAGTGTGGTTTGAGAACAAGCCCAAAAAGGCTTATTCTGTGCCTTTTCCGTAGAACATTTTTTCATAGTCAAAAAAAACCGGTTTCTGAAATGACCTAAGCCTGATTTAAGCTGGAATACGCAATGGCATTGTGATGTCTGGTTGATATTATTTATAATTTACGAACGAAAGAGTCTTGCACAAGCGGGATTTTGTGAGTCACGAGATATCTAAACAGTGGTATTCGCGCCAGGTTGGACTGAAGTGGTGCGCTAAAGCGCATTGCCGGCCGACCCGGCCGCGGTCGTCGAGTGCCGCTCTTTAGAGCGGCGTATCGAGACGCAAGGCATAGGACGGACCGGCAACGAGGCTGACCAGCCGAGCCCGGAAGGAGAACCGCCGCCGTCTTCGGCGGGGCGCCCAGTTTTAATTATTGATTTATTATTTTGGGTACTGCAAAATAACCGTTCTTCACCTTGGGCCCGTTCTGCAGAACTTTTTCGGGCGGAAGCGAGGGAATTTCCACGTCGTCGCGCATGGGATCATGCGCCGGCGCGATGAACGCGGTGGGTTCCACCTTCGCGGTATCAACCTTGTTGAGCTGCTCAATGTAATCCAGGATGGATTTGATCTGGCCGGTAAACGCCTCGGTTTCAGCGTCGGAAAGGGAAAGACGCGAAAGGCTTGCGATGTATTTGACGTGTTCTTTATCAATCATTTCGTTGTTCCTTTCCGGGGGCCTTCATATGGTTTAGAGGTTCAAAGGTTTTAACGCTGAACGGTGAACGCTAAACCTCTGAACCTTTTAAAAAATACTTTCCCGGCCCCTACGCCGTCTCAAAATCCGCGAACTTCGCCATCAATTTCCTGCGCGCGCCGTCGTTGAAAAGAACGGTCATGCGCATGTCCTCGCCGAACCCGCTCAGGTTGAGGATCTTTCCCTTGCCATACAGCTTATGCACCACGTGCTGGCCCATGCGATACTGCACCGTTTCCTGTGAATAATCTTCGTGGTGATACGCGGGCGCCTGGCTATCGGATGCCGGTTCCCGGGTAAAACATTTTTGTTTTCTCTTTTCCTCGCGCACAAAAACACCGCTCTGGTCGAGGAACGTGAACAATTCCTGCGGGATTGCCGCGAGGAACCGCGACGGCGACATGGGAATGCAGGTGCCGAAGCGCCAGCGCTGGTCGGCATACGACACCTCGAGCCCTTCCATGGCGCGCGTGACACCCACGTACAAAAGCCGCCGCTCCTCCTCTATTTTACTCTCGTCGTCGAAATTCTGGCGCGAAGGAAGGATGCCGTCTTCGCACCCGGCCACGAACACCCGTTTGAACTCCAGCCCCTTTGCGCAGTGGAGCGTCATGAGGTTCACCGAGTCGTCCTTCTGCTCCCACCTGTCAATGTCGGAGGCGAGCGAGATCTCCTCGAGGAACCCGGCCAGCCCTTTTTCCGGGTTTTCTTCGGTCCAGAAGGCAACGGCGTTGACAAGTTCGCTCACGTTCTCGAGCCGGCCCTGGGCCTCCTCCGAATCCTCTTCCTCGAACACGGTGAGATACCCCGTGAGGGCGAGCACCTGCTTGAGGACCTCGTGCGGCGATTCCTTCTGCGCCACCAAATCGGCAAGCAGGGAGAAAAGTTCCTTAAGTTCCAGAATGCCCTTCTGGCCCCTGCCATAGGCGGCGGTATCGGCATCTTCGAGGATGATTTCAAGCAGTGATTTTCCGCGTTCCCGGCTTCGACGCACCAGGAGTTCCTTTGACTTGTCGCCCACCCCGCGCGGCGGAACATTGACAATGCGCTCGCAGCTGATGTCGTCTTTCGGGTTAACACACAACCGCAGATAGGCAAGGCAGTCCTTTATTTCGCGGCGCTCGTAAAAACTCATGCCGCCCACCAGTATATACGGGATGCGGCGTTTGCGCATGGAATCTTCAAACAGCCGTGACTGCGCATTGGTCCTGAAAAGCACCGCCATGGTGCTGGGTTTCACCCCGGCCGCGATAGAGCGGGCAACCGCGTCACAGACCGATTCCGATTCGTGACGGTCGTCGCGGTATCGTATCACCGTCACGGCGCCGCTCCCCTTGCGGCCCGTCCAGAGACGCTTGGCGGCGCGGCGGGTATTGGCCGCTATTGCCGCGTTCGCGAAATTAAGGATGGAATCGGTGGAGCGGTAGTTCTGCTCGAGGGTGAACGTTTTTGTGCCCGGAAACGCTTTGTCGAACGAAAGGATGTTCTCCACCTGCGCGCCGCGCCATGCATAGATGCTCTGGTCGTCGTCGCCGACCACGAAAATCCTGTTGTGGGCCGCGGCAAGGAGTTTTACAAGATAGAACTGCGCCAGGTTTGTGTCCTGGTATTCATCCACCAGTACATGGTTGAACAGCGACTGGTAATGGCCCAGAACATCCGCGTTGCCGCGCATGAGATATACGCACGAGGCAAGCAGATCGTCAAAGTCCATGGCATGCTGTTTTGCAAGGCTTTCCTGGTAGGCGGCATAGGCGCGGATGATCTCCGTCTCGAAAAAGCTCGTGCCCTTTCCCGCAAGGTCCCCGGGGGGCACGCAGGCGTTTTTATGGCGCGAGATTGCAGAAAGGAGCAAACGGGGCGGCATGGTTCGCTCGTCAAGCGCGAGTTCCTTGGCGACTTTTTTTACGCACGAAAGCTGGTCGTCGGCGTCAAAGATGGAGAACGAGGAAGGAAAGCCGATTTTGTCCGCTTCCCTGCGGAGGATCCGGGCGCACAGCGAATGAAAGGTGCCTATCCACAGGCCGGAGCAGGGCAGGCCGGTGAGTTCTTCCACCCGGCGCTGCATTTCGCGCGCCGCTTTATTGGTGAATGTCGCGGCGAAAATACGATTGGGCGGGACGCCCTTTTCCTGGATGAGCCATGCGATCTTGGCGGTAAGCACCCTGGTCTTGCCGGTGCCGGCCCCGGCAAACACGAGCTGCGGCCCTCCCTCATAGAGCACCGCCTCTTTCTGCACCGGGTTGAGGACCATTTTTTCCAGCACCGGGGCGCGGGAATAAGCGCTAATCACTTTGTGAAGCCCCCAGCACCTGCTCGAGGGTAGTGATGCCCTCGGCGCACTTGCGCAGCCCATCTTTCCTGAGCGTGTCGAACCCGCCCTTGGCGATACAGTATTCCTTTATCTCGTCGGACGACCGCCGCTCGAGGACCATCTTCTTCACGGTCGAGTCCGGGACCAGGAGCTCGAACATGCCGGTGCGGCTTTTATATCCGGTGTTGTTGCAGGTATGGCAGCCTTTCCCTTTATAAAGCACGATGTCGGGTTTCAGGCCGAGCTTTTCGAGCACCTCGGGGTCTTCATGGTGCGGTTCCTTGCACTTGGGACATACACGCCGTATGAGGCGCTGGGCGAGCACACCGCGCACCGTGGAGCAGATGAGAAACGGCTCCAGACCCATGTCGAGCATACGCGTGAACGCGCTCGCGGAATCGTTGGTGTGGAGCGTGGAGTACACCATGTGGCCGGTGAGGGCGGCCTGGATCGCCATCTCGCACGTCTGTTTGTCGCGCATTTCACCCACCATCACGATGTCCGGGTCCTGGCGTAAAATCGAACGCATGCCGTCGTCGAAATTGAAACCGGCCTTGACATTGATCTGGCCCTGATTGATGCCATCGAGAACGAATTCGACCGGGTCTTCCATGGTCACGATGTTCTTCTTGTTCTCGTAAAAAGTGTTGACGCGCCCGAGCGCGGCGTATAGCGTGCTGCTTTTGCCGCTTCCCGTGGGGCCGGTAACGAGCACGATGCCGTCGGACTGCCGCACAATGTCGTCGAACTGCTTGAGCATGTGGGGCAGAAACCCGAGCTGGTCGAGCGTGAGCTGGTGCGCCTGCTGGTCTATGATACGCAGCACCATTTTTTCGTTGACGCCGCGCGTCCGCGTCATGACCGGGAACGTTGACACGCGGAAATCGATGTTGCGGTTCTGGTGCCGTATCTCGATGTGGCCGTCCTGCGGTCGCCGCTTCTCGGCGATGTCCATGCCCGCCATGATCTTGAGGCGCGAGGTGATCTGGGCGCGCAATTGCAGCGGGATGGGGTTTTTCTCCTCCAGCTCGCCGTCGATGCGGTAGCGCAGCCGCACGTAGCTGTCCATGGGTTCGATGTGGATGTCGGAGGCGTTGTCCATCACCGCCTGGGTGATGATGAGGTTGACGAGCTTGACAATCTGCTTGCCTTCCTCGTCGGTGATCCTGTCTTCCTCCTCCTCGTCGTGCTTGACAAGGTCGAGGTCCTCCACCGTAACCGAGCCGAGCAGTTCGGATATCTGCTCCACCCCGGTCGAATAATATTTATCGATGGCGGCGAGAATGCTTTTTTCGGACGCGATGACCGGCTCGATTTCCTTGCCGGTCTTGAACTTGATGTGATCGGTATTGCGGAGGTTCGTGGGGTCCGCCATCGCGACCGTGAGAACGCCGTCCTTTTCGAAAAGCGAGATCGCCTTGTACCGGCGCGCCATTTCTTCGGGAATGAGCTTGATGAGGTCTTTGTTGAAGGTGAAATTCTCCAGCACAACGTGCTGAATGTCGAGCTGTGCCGAGAGCACATCAACGAGCTGTTTCTCCGAGAGGAAGCCCAGGTTCACGAGGCATTTTCCCAGCTGCAGCTTGGTCTTCTTCTGCTCCTCGAGGCCCTGCTTGAGTTTCTCCTCGTCGATGAAACCCTGGTCGACGAGCAGCTCGCCGATGCGCTTGCGCTGGTCGAGCTGGATCTGCGCGCCGAGCACGCCCGTCAGATCGTCGTCGGTGATATACCCCAGGTTGACAAGCACGGTTCCCAGGCTCACGCCCGTGCGCTTGTGCACCTGCAGGGCCTCCACCAGCTGCTCGTTGGTGATCATGCCCTGGGCTATCAGGATTTCGCCGAGTTTTTTGCGCCTTCGCTGCATCATAATGGTTAAAAATACATCTTCAGGATAAATGTGTGGTATTATGTTAATCTAAAACCGGAGAGTCTTTTATGGCAAGGCTTTTCGGCAATGGTCCCAGCCGCCCTGTTTGAGGGGAACAATCCCCCTGTTGTTCCGGCAAACGCCCGCACCATTGAATGACCGGGAAAAAACGCCTATCCGGGTAATTGGAATACCGGTGCTTGTAATGAGGTTTGAAGGATCGAACGCCGCGGCGGCCGCGAAAAGGAGCTCGTAATCCTCACCGCCGTGCAGAAACCACCCTCGCCAGTCTTTCTGCAGGTGTCTGGCCAGCTGTCGTGTTGGGCACGAAACGCATGCCGGTGCATCATCCAAGAGTATGCCGAGGTTGTTTTCGTACGCGAGCGTCCGGCATTCCTTGGAAATGCCGTCCGAGATGTCAATGAGGGCATGCACCCGTAGGTCTTTTCCCAGGGCACGGCCGAGCGCGATGCGCGGGCTGGGCCGCACATGGCGCATCACGAGGGAATTGTACTGCGCGGGGACCCTGCGCCTTCCCCACTTTTGCAGGGCAGCAAGGCCCGCCCCTGCCTCGCCCGGCCAGCCGCTCACCCACAGGCCGTCACCGTTTTTTGCGCCGGTGCGCAATACAAACCGGGAGCTTTTTTCCGCCCTGCCGATAAGGGTGATGTCGATCATCCAGCACGGGCCCTTCGAAAGATTGCCACCGATCACGGGAAAGTCCCAGTGTTTGCAGGCTTCGTTGAAACCCTTGTAGAGCTTCTTCATGTCCGCCATGATTTTTCCCGTGCCGCAATCTCCAGGAAAAACAACCTGGACAAGCGCGCCGTCCGGCAGCGCCGCCATGGCGGCGCAGTCGCTCAGGTTTATCGCCATGGCCTTGTACCCGATTTCCTCAAGCGTCATGTACGAGAGGCTGAAATGGACGTCCTGGACAAACGTGTCAGCGGTGAGGATGAGTTTTTCCTCTTTTCCGCATACCCGGATTGCAGCGTCATCGCCGATGGGAAGCGGGTATCGGGAGTTTTTGTTATAGTTTAAAAAAGGCTTGAGTGATTGGAGGAGTTTGTATTCAAATGAAGGGAAGGATTGTCTGAGCACAGTGGTATCCTGAATATTTATCGTATATGTTTGTCCTTATAATTTATATGATTGAATACCTCCGCCCCAAAATGATACCTGTTGATGAATTTAAAACAACGGGCTGAGTTTAGGCTTTGAACTGTTGCAGTATTTTTTATTGACCGATTCAACAATCCCCTTTATCGCGTCCTCTGTTTCGGTGCGGACCCGTATGGACTTTTTCTGGAGCGTGACAACGGACACGTCAATCAACGATCCGATCCACTTCAAGTCGTCGTCGGAAAAATTGCTTTTTTCAACAATCTTGAACGTTCTTGTCTGATAGGAATTGTTGTAATACATCGCGTCCTCCGTGGAAGTTAAAGGACTTGAAAAAGGCAGGTGCATCAGTAAAGATACATCGCCGGGCGGTTCTATGAGGGGTATATCGTGTTCCGGGCCGATACGGACGGGAGGTGATTTACTGTACAACAGCGCTGAGCAGAGTGTAATCCTCCACCAAATCGAACTTGGCAATAACAACAACTGTGTTGGAAGCGTCGTTGGAGATTGCCGTCTCCTCAAAATTGCGCCAGATCAACTGCCTTTTGACAAGTCCATGTGTTGGCGAAACCCAGTCGTACCCCTCCTGATCCGTGTCCCATATCCCATCATGATTCAAGTCCCAAAACCATTTGACTTTATAACATTCAAATATTCCGCCAGGTGTGGTTATTGACTCCTTGTTTACATACTGCTTTGCGATTCGTATACTGTCTGCAATGCTGTTGATGACATCCCATATTGCGGCGGCTTTATACGGGTATCTATAGATAACCCTGGGTGGATTATAGGTTATAATCCCCGCTGAAGCAGCAATCTGCTTGGCAGAAAACGGGGATAAGTCACCCGCGATAAAATTGGTTATTTCACCAGAGGAAGAAAACGACCAGCCTTTAAACCTATATACCGCCCCTGCCGCTGTCGCACGCTTGGGGCTGGCCAATGGTCCGCCGGCAAATCCAATGGCATATTTGTAAAGCCCATCCGCAGTGTTCCGGTACCAGCTATTTTCCGCTATATTTTGTATCGGCGGCTGGGAATCGCCGGTTACTACTGAGCTGTCGCGTATAACAAATGTTACCACAGGAAAAGATGTGGAATCCACCCCGTCAACAGAGACAAAATCTTTTGAAGAACCTAATGATAACTGCGTGTCTTTGGGAACGAAAACCGAGTCGTTAATCGGCACTCTGTAATTAATTCCCGTCATAGTATAGGTATATTCCCATTTGTTGCCCAAACGCAGCGGATAAGAAAAATCCTCAGTGACGGGAGTGGAGGGGTTATTGCAGGAGATTTCAAGAAGAGAAATTGACAAAAATATCAAGTACAGCGTCCTAGAGAGAATTTTGATCATCGGGAAACCCTTTCATTAAGAACGAAATCAAGATTTCAAGGAGATTTTGGTGTATTCCAAAAGATTCTTTACAACCGCGACCATTTCCCCTGTTTGAGAATATACGATCTTTTTAAATTATCAACCAGGGTTTATTCATCCTTATTAATTTTTTCAATCTCCCTTGCGCACCTGAACGCCCCGCCCGACAGTATGGCCGCGGGCTTTTCCCGTTTTTCAATCAGCCTGAGCGCGCTTCCCCAGTTGAGGCCGCAATAGTCTTCCTTTGACAAAAGGTAACCATGGCCCCATTCCGACACCGCCCGGTGCAGCACGGGGAATTCCGCAAAATGCTCGCGGGGCAAATAGATGATGGGCAGCCCGTTGATGAAGCATTCGGCGCAGGTGCCGTAGCCGAGCTTGCTTATCATGGCGTCGGCCGACGCGATGCAGTCCTGGTAACGGAAGGATTCCTTTGCAATGAGGTGGAAATTGCGGGGCGCGCCGGGAAGCGGATACAATCCGAAAAATTCCCAATCGCCGAACTTCTCGATGTTTTTCCACGGAATGCCGTCCATGCCGAAATTCCCGGTGTATATCATCCCGACCTTTTTATGCGGCTGTATGCCGTTTTCCATTGTCAGCCGCGTCCGGACGTCGGTACCGGCCCTGCCCACGGGCCCGGTGTCCACTCTTTTTTCAAAGTAGGGCATTTCGTTTGCGGGAAACATCGCCAGGAGAAGATCGGCCATGGCGTACTGCTGCCGTATTTTTTCCAAGTACGGTAAAAATTCCGGATAATCGGCCGAGTATTCCTCATAAATGGAATGCCAGGTGAAATTGGTCACCGCAACAGAGGGAATGCCTGCCTTTTTCGCCACTTCAAACGCAAAGGGAACAATGTCGCCCGCAATGACGTTGATGCCGTTTTCCCGGCACCAGTTCGCCTCTTTGTCAAGCATGCCGCTGTTGCGGTCGGCCATTACCCTGTAGTAATCCAGGGTCTTTTTCACATCGACCGTCACGCCGTCGGTCTGGCAGCAGCCGCAGTCGAACTCCGCCGGTTCATGGGAAAACGGCCTCTTTACCTCTTCGTCGAAAAACGTTTTCGGGACGGTTGTCCGGAAAACGACGCCGGTTTCCGGGGAAAGCAGGTTGCATATCGCGGCCGCCCGAGACGCATGGCCATAGCCATGGGAGGTGATGTAATATAAGAGTTTCATAACAAAATACCCGTTGACGGCAATAATATAGTATTTTGAAACCGTTTTTCCGCCCATACTATCACGGCCGCTCTGTTGTTTTGGCCTCCCTTTGCAGCGCCACCGCACAGATTTTCCGGTCAAAAGCTTTTAATTAAAGCCTGTGATAACGTTGTTATGGTATTATTTTATTCACAAACCGGTATTTGAGGAGACAAGCGTTTTATGGCATCCGACATTACTTCAATGCGCAACATCGGCATCAGCGCCCACATAGACTCGGGAAAAACAACCCTCACCGAGCGGATTCTCTACTATTGCAACAAGATCCACGCCATCCACGAGGTGAAGGGCAAGGACGGCGTGGGCGCCACCATGGACTCCATGGAGCTCGAGCGCGAACGCGGCATCACCATTGCGTCGGCGGCCACCAACGTGGATTGGCGCAAGCATTCAATCAACATCATCGACACGCCGGGACACGTGGACTTCACCATCGAGGTGGAGCGCGCCCTGCGCGTGCTCGACGGCGCGATCCTCGTTCTGTGCTCGGTGGGCGGCGTGCAGTCGCAGTCCATCACCGTGGACCGGCAGCTCAAACGCTACAAGGTCCCCAGAATCGCCTTTATCAACAAATGCGACCGTACCGGCGCCAACCCCTACCGGGTGAAGGAGCAGTTGTGCGACAAACTCGGCCACAACGCCGTGCTCATGCAGATTCCCATCGGGCTCGAAGACAAATTCACCGGCGTGGTCGACCTGATTACCATGAAGGCCCTGTATTTCGACGGCGAACACGGCGAAGACATCCGCGAGGAAGACATCCCCGCCGATCTTGCCGACGAGGCGCAGACGCGGCGCATCGACCTCATCGACGCGGTCTCGATGTACTGCGACGAACTCGCCGAGGCATACCTTGACGGCAAGGAAACAACGGAGCAGATACGCACCGCGGTCCGCAAAGGCGTGCTCTCGCTCGACCTCACGCCCGTGTTCGTCGGCACGGCGTACAAGAACAAAGGCATACAGCCGCTGCTCGACGCGGTGGTCGAGTATCTCCCCGCGCCGACCGACCGGCAGTATTCCGCGCTCGACCTTGACAACAGCGAAGCCGAGGTGCCGCTTGTCGCCCAGGACGACAAGCCCACGGTCGCGCTTGCCTTCAAGCTCGAGGAAGGCCAGTACGGTCAGCTCACCTACATCCGCATCTACCAGGGATCGTTGAAAAAAGGCGACGAACTCACCAACAGCAGAAGCGGCAAAAGCTTCAAGGTGGGCAGGCTGGTGCGCATGCACGCGAGCGACATGGAAGACATCCAGTTCGCGCCGTGCGGCGATATTGTCGCGCTGTTCGGTATCGACTGCGCGTCGGGCGACACCTTTACTCAGGAGAGCCTCAATTACTCCCTCACCTCGATGTTCGTGCCCGACCCGGTGATCTCCCTTGCCATCAAGCCCAAGGACAACAAATCGGCGGACAGCATGTCCAAGGCGCTCAACAGATTCACCAAGGAAGACCCGACGTTCCACGCATTCGTCGATGCGGAATCCAAGGAGACCATCATCCGCGGCATGGGCGAATTGCACCTCGACATTTACATCGAGCGCATGAAACGGGAGTACAACGTTGAAATCGAAACCGGCATGCCCCAGGTCGCCTACCGCGAAGCGATCACCAGGCGCGTGGAATTCGACTACACACACAAAAAGCAGAGCGGCGGCTCGGGCCAGTATGGCCGGGTCGCGGGCATCATGGAACCGTACCACGAGAAAGAATACGAGTTTGTGGACGAAATCACCGGCGGCGCGATCCCGCGCGAATTCATCACCTCGTGCGACAAGGGGTTCAAGGCGTGCCTTGCCAAGGGCACCGTTATCGGGTTCCCCATCGTGGGCGTCAAGATCACCATCAACGACGGCCAGTCGCACCCGGTTGACTCATCGGACATGGCGTTCCAGCTCGCCGCGATCGGCGCGTTCCGCCAGGCGTTCGACAAGGCGAAACCGGAAATCCTGGAGCCCATCATGAAGGTCTCGATAGAAGGGCCGGCCGAATTCGCGGGCGCCGCCCTCAGCTCCATCAACCAGCGCCGCGGCATCATCAGCAGCACCTCGGAAGACAACACCTTTTCGCGCGTGGACGCCGAAGTGCCGCTCGCGGAAATGTTCGGATATTCAACAGTGCTCCGCTCCATCACGCAGGGCAAGGCTAATTTCACCATGGAATTCGCACGGTACGGCAAGGTGCCGGCGGGCAAATGCGAGGAACTGGTGGAGCAGTATCGGGATCAGGCAAAGAAGCGCGCGTGACCGAAAAATAGGAAAAGAATAGCCACAGAGACACGGAGAGCACAGAGAAAATTAGAGTATAAAAACAATCTTGAAACTTTAATTTTCAATTCACTTTTTCTCTTCTCTGCGGTGATTTTCAGATCAATCATACAAGAAATCAATTGTGCGGAGGAATCAATAATGGTACGAAAAGAACTGGTAAAAAGAAGCCCCCTGCGGATCCTTGAGAAATCGACGCGCGGCGGCGTGGGAAAAGGCAATATCGGCGTGATCGCCGCCAGGAAGGGCCTTGGAAAAACCGCCTGCCTTGTCCACATCGCCACCGACCAGCTGTTTCTCGGGAGGCATGTGATCCACCTTACCTACTCCGGCAAGATCAGCCACATCGTCACCTGGTACGAGGATATTTTCCAGGAAATCGCCCGGCGTTATAAACTTGATTGCGCAATGGATGTGCATGATGATATAATAAGAAATAGGCTTGTCATGAATTTCGAGCAGGCCAACGTGACCGTCTCAAAAATCGAAAAAAACGTGCGGACGCTCATTGAGAAAGGGAATTTTTCCGTAGAGACGATCGTTGTTGACGGCTATGATTTCAACAAGGCGACAGTGGGGGAATTCAAGGAATTCAGGAGGTTCGCGCGCGACAACGGTTTCGAGCTCTGGTTCAGCGCCACCCTCAAGGAGGACGCGATTGACAAAAACCGCGTCCCCCGTATGCTGTCACCGTACACCGACGACATCGCCATCCTCATCTGTCTTGAGCCTCGCGGGGATTTCATCCATCTCAAGCTGGTGAAAGACCATGATGCGGCGATGGTGGCCGATATGCATTTAAAGCTCGATCCGCGCATCCTGCTCATCGCAGAGGAGAACCAGGCGGAACGGGCAGGTTGAGCTGCAATACGAAGCGGGGATTCGTGGTTGCTCAGATCCTACTCATAGCGTTGCTGGCTGCCGTTTCCTTTGCAAATGCGGAAACCCCGGGGAAACGCACGTCCTATGCCATCCCTCTTGCCAAGCTGAGCGTCTCCTTCAACGACCAGACCCGCCAGTTCGAAAAAGTGAGGGTGTCGTTCGGCAGTTCGGACGACGAGTCGTATTATGTTTTTATCGCCCCCGTTGACGACGAAGAAATCAAGGTGACCAAGGACGGCCGCCAGAAAAACGTGCACCGGGAACCCCCCGACAAGGCGTACATGGTGTCCGATTTCGAGGCGGACATCCTGAACAAGGTGTGCAAGACCCTGATCCCCACGCTCGAGACGTTTGAAAAAGACCTCCAGCACGAACGCTGGGACCGTCTCCTGTATCTCGACTCTTTTTTTCCGAGGTTCCTCAAGGGGTTTTATTACCTCTACTGCGCCGCGCGGAACTCTCCCTACGCCCTGCCCAGGGGCATCTGCATCCCTGACTCTTTCTACGACATCTCGCTCACCTCGCCCAAATCCGACGAGCGGATTAACATGTGGCAGACCCAGAGCGACCAGGTCCTCAAGCTCCGTATGATCTCCAAGGAGCTGATATACCAGATACGGGAATGGCAGAAAAAGGAACTTGACAACCCGGGCAGGAACAAGGAAATTTCGTACGGGAAGAAATTTGAGGAGGCCTATACCCTGTTTGTAAAGCTTTATTTCAACTTTCAGCCGTTGCCGGATGTGCCGAAAGAGGGCGAGCATTTATAAATTGTTAAAAAATAATCTGGGCGCCCCGCCGAAGACGGCGGCGGCCATCCTTCCGGGCCCGGCTCATCGCCTCGTTGCCGGACCGCCCTAAGCCTCTCGGATGGGTCGGCCGGCAATGCGCTCTTGCGCACCCTCCAGTCCTGCCTGGCGCGTCGAGAAACTCCTGTATGTAAAAGAGGCTTCTGTGGCTCCAGATGAAGTGAGAGTGTCATTGCCGACAAAAAAGCAAGTTCTGATAAAGCAGAAATGACAGCTTTTATAAAACTTGGGGCCTTTTTAATTATACTCCTTTGTTTATCCTGCATATTTTGTGATTCTAAAAGTACAAAAAACAAGATGTTAAACTTACACCAAGTTTTAGTCGTACAGGGGTTTCTAGTTTATTAAAGAAAATTTTGTTATCAGGGCTAAAAACGATACAATATTCCACGTCGCCTGTTCTACACACGTTTGTAAACCTTACAAGTATACGCTGGCGGAAATCAAGTAGGTTAATAGGGAAGGATCGCAGTGCCAATAATGTACCTTCTCGAAGTGTTCAGTAAAAAAGAGTACGAAAAATTATTAAATTTTGAAATAATTTTTATTTCTCATTGCACGCCATTCGGATACGCCGTATACGTGTCCTTCCATTGCATCTCCTCGCCGGGGTTCAGATTGACCGTGATGTAGGGTTCGGGGCACACGGAGCGCGGCGAAGCCCAGAAATTGTACTTGTACGGAACCCAGTCGCCCTCTATCTTCAGCGCGGCCTTGCCCGTGGTTTCCGTGACGATTGCGCTGTTATCGGCAACGGTGTTCGACCGTCCGCCGAAGGTGGCCCATAAATAGTCACTGCCGTTCAGGGTCGCCGTTATGGAGATCACCTTCCCGTTTATCGTGGTCATGGATGCCCAACTTCCGGGCGCCGAAGTCTGTTGCTGCAGGGTTGGTGCGAACCCGAGGGTGACTTTGTAATTCCCGGCGACCGGCTTGTCGTCGATAAGGGAGAAATTGTGCGTGTAATGGTCCGTGACGATGCTCTTTGTGCCCGTGTTTTTAAGATAATAGTCCAGGGTGTATACCGGCGTCGAGTCTCCGATGGTGATCCGTTTGACATAGTCGTAATCGTAGCCGTTGACCATCGCGATCTGGTGGGAGAACTGCATCCAGTATTTCCCCCGTGTAACGGTCCACACGCCCGGGTCGAGGATCTGGTAGTTGGTGCGGAAATTATAGGCGCCGCCGGTGCCCAACAGCTTGCCAACGCCTATTTTCAGGAACGCCTGGTTGCCGTAGCCGTTCACTGAATCGATACCGAATTCACCGGCAGTACCGGTCGGCTCGGCAAGAGGGTCATGGGTGCCCGTAGTGTAATCGGCATACCAGACGTGGCCTATGCATTTCACTCTTCCGATGATCCCGGACCAGTCGAAACGGGAACCCCGGCAGTATCCGGTCGCCGCGTCGGGTTTGTACATGGTCAATACCGTCGCCGCGTTGTTCAGAATCATGCGGGGATAGCCGGAGGGGGTGGTGAGGTACACATCGGGCATGACGTCGGCATACTGGCCGATGCATATCCTGACCGTGTCGTAACCCGTCTTTGTTATGCGCATTGTGTCAACAATTACGTCCACAGCAACCTTGGAGGCTCTTGGCCGGTCATCAACCGAAACGGGGCAGAACGCGGCAGAAAAATTGCCGTCGAGCAGCGCGGCCTTGAACCGGTACTGCCGGTCCCCAATGTTGACGACGCATATTCCGCATGAGGATCCTGGCATTGATAAAGAGGAAAGCGCGAGCGGTATGGTATGAAGCCCCTTGGCAAGCATCGAAGGCCGGGCCAGCCGCATGTGCCTGCCATTTGCGGCGAACCATTCGACGGCCACGGGTTCCGGCGACGCGCAGGCGAGGTGGAGCTCGCGCCCTCTCAGGAAGACCGCAATGTTCTCTTCAGAAAGCCGTGACTGGTATCCTGCCGACGCTGTAATCAGATGATAGGCGCCGTCGCTGCCGGTCGTTGCCGTTGCCCCGATGTTCATCAGCTTGACTGATGCTCCGGAAACAGGCGCGGCCTGTTCGTCCACTATCTTCCCCAACAGGTCCACGGTCTGGCCGAACACCCGGCCAAGAAAAAGACAAACGCAGAGGCCTGCCGTGAAACCATTGATTTTCATATCACTCCGTTTTATGATGTAAATTTCGGATTTTCTGTTTTTATTTCCGCTTTTCGTCCTTCGTGGAATAACAATCCTTAATTTCGCCATAATACAATGTGTGGAAATCATTTTCCGGGTACAGGTGTTTGTATTCCTCGATGAGGCTGGCAGGTTCTATCGCCGACTTGTAAACGATCTTGCATTCGAACTGAATGCCGGGCACGAGCACGATGGGCGTATGCACCTTGATGCTCGGCATTATCTCGAGGCCGCACTCCTCGATTTTTTTATGGTTCCGGCCGGTTTTTGTTCCGCAGAATTCGAGCTGACGCGCCATTCCGGACATCGGCACACTCATGGTAAAATCTTTTGCCCGCTCTATAATGCCGAACGTGTGGCGGGTTTTGCGCACCATGACGGTGAGCATGGGCCTTCCCCATAAAAATCCAAACGATGCCCAGCCGATGGTCATGGTGTTGATGTCGTCTCCCGCCTGCGCCGTAAGAAACGCGCCACCTTTATTGCGAATCTGCGCCATCACCTTCTGCGCGACTTCCATGTAATCCACTTTTTCCATATAGGATTTCCCCTTTTTAAAAAGCATGATCAATGCTACTGCCGTCACCGACCTGTTATTTAAAATATTATTTATACCCTGTTTATTTGCAAGCTGTTGATCAGGATACATGATTTTTGTGGGCAATTAGCTTCGTGATGGACACAATAGTTCGATTGGAGGCACCGCTGTTGGCAAATGAATCAAATATTCGCCGACGCGTTAGGGGCGACTGGAAGTGTGCTGGAGCACATTGCCGGCCGACCCGGCCGATAGGCATAGGGCGGTCCGGCAACGAGGCGAATAGCCGAGCTGGAAGGAGAACCGACCCCGTTTGCAGGGGCGAAAAAATTTTCGCCCCTGCAAACGGAGGAACGCCCAGATCTTTTTTATGGATTGCTACTTTACTTTACGTTCGGTCCTCGACCATGCCGCGCTCCTGATTCCTCCCAGAAAACGGAACAGGCCGACAAACAGCGCGGCGTTCATGGAAATGAAGTAATACAGGGGGCGGACAAACGGCATGGGAAACACAAGATAGGAAAGGGCGAATGCGATCGCGGCGCAGCCGGCGTAAAACAGGCCGTGATAGACGAGCGGGCCATGCGCGCACACGAGCAGGAAGCCCGACACTATCGCAAGCAGTATGAAAAACGGGGAAAACCAGCGCGTCACCTTGTGCGACACATAGCAGAACCACGGCCATCCTTTGAGCGGATTGAGGAAATCGAGCAGCCAGAAAAACGCCTGGAAGTTGCCCGCGCCGATCCGCACGCGGCGGGAAAATTCGTGCCTTATGTTTTCGGTGGTCTCCTCCTCCGACAGGGCGCCGGCGTCGAAAATCATGCGGTACCCGCGCCGGATCACGTTCATGGGAATAAGCACGTCGTCGTTGGAATAGGCGTTGTACTGGATGGGCACGAACAGCTCCCTGCGCACCGAGTAGAACCCTCCGAATGCCGAAATAGTGCTGTGCAGCCGCGATTCGAGCCCTTTCTGCCGCGACTCGAAGGAGCGATAAAGCACCTCCTCGATTTCGCGCCTCGCATGGACGTGATCGATGTGGCCGCCCACCCCGCCCACCGCAGGGTCGGCGTACCAGCGGACCATTTTTTTCAAGCTGTCGGGCCGGTGCATGGTGTTTGCGTCTGTAAACAGCAGCACCTCGGCGTCCACCTGCGGCGCGAGTCTGTTGATCACCTCCGTCTTGCCGCCGCGATTGTCCGCTATCCACAAGTGCACGCGCGGGTTGCTCATTCCCTTAACGATGCCGTGCGTCGCGTCGGTGCTGCAGTCGGAACCCACCCAGACGCCGAGCTTGCCGGCGGGATAATCCATGGCCAGGATGTTCTCCACCTTCTGCCGCACCACGGCCTCTTCGTTGTAAACGGGGACCACCACGCCCACCGAGGGAAAAAACGCCTCATCGGTGCGGGCGGGCCTGCCGAACATCCGGGCAAAAAACGAAAGCAGCACGGGATACAGCGCATAGGAATACACGAGCAGAAACAGTGACAGCCAGAACAGGGTCCCAAGGGCGATGATCAGCATGGGGCCGCCGGCTTTCTTTTTAAGGACCGGTGCAGCAGATACGGAAGAAGTGTGCGAAAGCCCTTGACGAGCCGCTTGAGCTCGCCCGGGTCCCTGAGGGCCTGCATGGCTTTCCCCGCAATATAGCCGGGCCTCAGATAAAATTCGCGCCGTGCCCTGTCGCAGAAATCAACAAGGGTCTCGTGGGTGAGCCTAGGGTTCGATACGACCGACGAATGCAGGCCGTCGGCGGTGAGCCATCGCCTGAAATCCTCGGTAACGATCCAGCCGTTCTCCTTGAAATACCGGTAATCGTCGGTGCCGGGATACACCATGATCGGAAAAAACTGCGCGGTGTCGGGGCTTAATTCTTTCGCGAACCGAAGCGTGGTTTCGAGGGTTTCGTGCGTCTCCCCCCTGTTCCCCACCATGAAACACCCATGGATGAGGATGCCGGCGCGTTTCGCGTCCTTCATGAAACGCCGTATTTTTTCGAGCGTGGTGCCCTTTTTGATGTTGTTGAGGATTTCCTGGTCGCCGCTTTCGAACCCGACGCAGAACAGCCTGCACCCCGCCTTTTTCATGGCCGCCATGGTTTCGAAGTCCACGTCGGCGCGGGAGTTGGCAGACCACGGGATGCGCGTTGCGCCGGCAGCAATAAGCGCCCCCGACAGCTCGCGGCACCGCTTCGCGTCCGCGGTGAGCGTGTCGTCTTCGATCATGATCTCCCGGACCTGAGGGAAATTATCTCGGATGTAAATGAATTCTTCCACGACGTTTTTCACCGACCGCCGCCGGTAGCGGTGTCCCTGCAACACCTGCGGCACCACGCAGTAGGTGCAGTGGAACGGGCACCCCCTGCCGGTCATGATGACGATGAGCGGGTGCCTGCTGTGGCCGTAAAAATACGGCTCCACGGTGAGATGCTTCTTGTATACCGCCGATACCATCGGAAGTGCGTCGAGGTTGTCAATGTAGTCGCGCGGGGCATTGCGCACAATGGCCCCTGTTTTATCGCGGAACGCGATGCCCGGTATCAGGCGCAGAGCGTCCCTGCCGTGGGGCGCCGACAGCGCCGCCGCCACATCGGCGAGCGTGGCCTCGTATTCGCCAATGGCAACCGCGTCGATCCCGGCATCAAGCGAGAGCGTCTGTTCTGGCAGCGCCGAAACATGCACGCCCACCAGCACGGTGAATAGGCCCGGAATTTTCCGTTTGAGGCCGCTGGCCGCTTCCACGTCGCTGTAGATGCTCGGCGTGGACGTGTCCACAACGGCAAGCTGCGGGGAGAATTCGGTGATCCGCTGCTCGGTCTGCTCGCGGGAAAGGCCGGCGGCGGGCGCATCAATAAAGAGCACCTCGTGGCCCTGCTTTTCCAGAAAGCCCGCTGCGTAAGCGAGCCACATGGGATAATAGAGGGTGCCGCTCTTGGCCACGGCCGGCGAACGCGATTCCCGCGAATACCGCGGGAGAAAAGGGGGGTTAAGCGCCACAATTTTCATAAAAGATTGTACTTTAAATTACTTCACCGCAATACTTTTTTGCATGGAATTGCCACAGCGGCCATGTGCTCAACGAGGAAAAACCTTTACCCTGCGAATATGCTCCCGCGGCAGCCCGCGGCCCAATCCTCAAGTACGCCCGCTATGCAGGTGATACGAACTGATCTATCCGCGCCTTTAATGCCTTTTTGGCAAGCAGCCCCACCTGCTGGTCCACCACGTTTCCGCCCTTGATAAAAAGGATCGTGGGAATATTGCTCACCGCATACCGGGAAGCGGTTGCGGGCGACTGGTCCACATTGAGCTTGCCGATTCTCACCCTGCCGCCGTATTCCTGCGCGAGTTCCTCGATGATGGGCATGAGCATTTTGCACGGCCCGCACCATTCGGCCCAGAAATCAACGAGCACGGGGATTGGCGATTTGAGTGCCTCATTTTCAAAATTGGCATCGGTAAACTCAACAAGAACCTGGCTTGACATAAAAAGCTCCTTTTGGGTGTTGAGAAATGTGCAAAGGACCCGTTGTTACCCTTTTTTCTGAAGAATTTCCACTACTGCCGCAGTAAATTTCCGCCAGCCTTCCGGATCGTTCCGGTAGCCGAGCACAAATGCCTTTGCCTTTTCACCGTTAATGCCGGTGATCAGGCAAAGGCGATGGTACCGCTGTGCTTTTTGGGGCTGGCTGCTTTTAGCATCGGTGGAAAGCATTTCCACGCCGGCAAAATACCGCGCATAACTTTCAAAAGAGGGCGTTGCATCCGCGCAAAACGCGGCACAGCATGCGCCTGTGACGGCAACAAGAAAGAATGCCGCAATTCTTTTTTTCATGCTGTATAAAATGATGGGTGCAGGCATAAGAGTCAAGAGTATAACCGTGAGCGTCCGAGGTTGCCTTAAAAGTAATTGCTATTTCTTTTTCTTGTATTCTGTTCGAGGCTGACGGCTGTTATTCGTCATGCAATGCCTCAAGGCCTTTAATCACTATTTCAGGCCGGACCTTCTTCAGGCACGGCCGCGACCCGGCATAACAGATATTTCCGCCGTGCGCGTGGCACGGCCTGCAGAACTGCCGCGCCTCAAAAACACGGTACGGCGGGTCTCCGCAGGGATAAAAACCGAAATGGGACGTGGTGGGCCCGTAAATGACGCCCGTTTTCACTCCGCATGCGCGCGCCAGGTGGCTAAGCCCGGTGTCATTGCCGAGCGCCAGCCTGCACGTGCTTATCAGGCAGGCGGTTTCGTGCAGCGACAGCAGGCCGGCCGTGGAAATGCATTGCCCGCCAATCCGGCGTTTGAGTGCTTCGGCGGCCGCGCTGTCCTGCGGGCCGCCCGCAATCACGACGCTCCATCCTTTAACGGAAAAATAGCGTCCGACAAATGCGTAATGGCCCGCGGGCCACTCCTTGTTCTTCCACGCGCTGAAGGGGAACAGGGCGATCATGGGCCGCACCACAGTGTTGTTGGAAGTAATTTGTTTTGCCGCTTCGCATTTCTTTTTGTCAATAATGAGGCGGGCGGGCGGAAAGGAAAATCCGTTTTTCCCGGCACAGCCCGCGGCCCTTGCGTAGCGGGCGATGACATGGTCGCCCTCTTTATAGAGGTTTATTCCGGCCAGAAGCAGCGCCCACCGCCTGGCGTGCAGCTTTTGAAAAACCGCGGCGGGCTGCTTTGACAAAAGGCCTTTTCGCAGGAAAAGGCTTTTATGGCTGTTTTGAAGGTCTATTATCCGGTCCCATTCGACGCTGCGAAGCTCTTGTGCCGCGTCGCGCTCCCCCCCCTTCTCAACGGCAACGACCCGCGCCAGCCTCGTATCGTCTGAAAAGAGTTCGGCGTACTTTTGCTGGGTGACAAACCAGATTTTTGCCTGTGGGTATTCTTGTTTTAAATAGGAAAACACGGACGTGGCAAGAATGACATCGCCCATGGAGGATAAACGGATAATTAAAATGTTCATAGCGACAAGATTAAAGTTGAAAGTTGGAAGTTGAAAGTAAATTCAAAAAAAGTAACAAAGATACAAAGTGACAAAGTAACAAAGTCAAAAAGCGACAGACTTTCACTCAACGGGAGATTGCTGCGTCGCAAGCTCCTCGCAATGACACCTCTTTTTCTATTTTCCTTTTAACCTCACCCCTGTCCCCTCTCCCACAGGGCGAGGGGAGTTACAGAAAACTTTTCAACTATCGTTCGTGGGTGCGCCCAACGGATGTATGATTCTTGCAACAAGCGGTACCCGGCCGCACCCAGGAGGGGGTGTGGGTGCTAATGCAGGGGCGAGATTACCTCGCCCCTGCATGGCACCCCAGGGGGATACCTCCCCCACCTCAAAACTCTTATAATTTTCTTGTTTCCAAAATAGCTTTCGATAAAAATAAAGTCGAGTCAAAATGTATTTTCTTTTTATGCAAATCATTCTATAATATAGGATACTTTTCCATAAACACCCTAATTCTCATGCGAGTGCTCAATGAATGAATCTTCCGAACTCAGCCAGCCGGGAAAGCGGTATATCCGCCCCGGTCCCAGCCTGGTGGTCAATCCGTATCAGGCGCCCATGCCGAAAGTCGGCGATAAGATAGGGCCCAACAGGATCACCAAGATCGTTGGCGAGGGCGGCATGGCCACCGTGTTCCAGGTGTGGCACGAAGGGCTCGAGGTGACGCGGGCGCTGAAAATCCTCAAAAACGCATCTGACAAGGAGCTGCGCGACCGTTTTTTTACGGAAGCAAAAATCCTCGCCGATATCCACCATCCCAACATTGTCGAAATCCACAATATCGGCTACTGGGAGCAGCAAACGCCCTTTTTCGAGATGGAATTCGTCGACGGTTCCTCGATCCGCGACCTCATAACCAACCATGGAAGGTTCCCCCTGCCCGTTGCGCTGATCACGGCCTATTTCGTATGCCTGTCGCTCCATTACGCCCACATCAAAGACTATACGCTCTATGGAAAAGTGTACAAAGGGCTTATCCACCGCGACATCAAACCGGACAACATCATCATCTCAAAGGAGGGGATGGTAAAGCTGATGGATTTCGGCATTGCGCGGCCCAGCGAGGTGAGCCTGCACACCATCGGTGGAAAGGTGATGGGCTCCCTGGCATACCTGTCGCCGGAGCAGCTCGAGGGCAGGGACATAGACCACCGCAGCGACATCTTCTCGCTGGGATCGGTGCTTTACGAAATGATAGCCGGCCAGAGGGCGTTTCCGCAAAAGACCATATCCGAGCTCGTGCGCCAGAAATCAAAGGGTGAATTCATGCCGCTTTCGTCGTTCAACCTCGGCCTGCCGAAATCCATTGTGGACGTGGTGAATAAAAGCATGGCGCTCACGCCCGACGGGCGTTTCGGCACCGCAGCGGAAATGGGGAACGCGCTTTACAGGGAATTCAAATTGATTTGCGACCGTGCGCCGTCTGACGTGATTTACAATTTTATAAAGAACCCCGCGGTGAGGGGACCGGACATCGAGGTGGCGGCGTGTCCGGAAAAGAAGTCCCTCTCAACGCCGGCTGTCGTGGGTCTCACGGCCGGAGGCGCAGTGCTCCTGCTCGTGGTTGTTTTCATCATCGCCCGGTTTTTTCATTTCCTACCGTAGCGCAACAGGGGCAATGCCGTCCGAATCCGGGTAAAACATCTCTTCCGGATTGACGGGCTTCCCCTGGCACCATATTTCATAATGAAGATGCGGGCCGCTGGTAAGGCCAGAAAGCCCCATAGTGGCGATGCATTCCCCTTTTTTGACCTTCCTGCCGGTAAACGCCTGGACCGTGCCTACATGCGCGTACACGGTACTGTACCCGAAGCCGTGACTTATAAAAATCCGCTTTCCCCAGATCTTGCTGTCTTCGACTTTCGATACAGTGCCCGACGCCGTTGCAAGGATGGGGGTGCCCGGGGCGCCGACAAAGTCGGTACCGCAGTGGTCTTTTACCGTGCCGGTAAAAGGGTCTATTTCCTTTTCAAAACGGGCGCTGATAATAGGCGTCCCCGCAACCGGCCTGATAAGAGGGACAGAGTCAAAACAGCCGGGCCGCCTCGACACAATGGCGGCCAGTTCCTCAAAAAACTCATCATTTCGATTTACTTTTGCTATAAGATCACCGAAGATGGCCTGCGAGGTCCTTGGCCTTGAGCGGACCGGCGCGCCGGCATCATCCCTGATACCCAGCTTGACTGAAATGGCCCGCCGCCTTGTTTCAAGACCCCTGATTTCGTCTTTGAGATTGTCGAGCAGGCGGCTGGTCGGCCGGATGATGGCAAGCAGTTTTTTGTTCTGGTTCTCCAGGTTTTTCTTCTGGTTCTGCTTTACGACGTCGATGGTGAAACTGTTGAAGGGAATGAAATATCCCGCAAACCCGGCCGCGATTACCAGGAGACAGAACGCGATGAGCTTGCGGGGAACGTTTACCGTTCGGACCTTTGATCCGCCCGGCGGCACCAGCAGGATTTCCTTTTTTTCCCTGTTCTTCATACTATTGCAGAAATGTTATATCCCTACGGCGCTGTCCCCGTCACCCGGCTTGCCTCTGGACTTTTTGGCCTCGTCGGAAACGGATTTTATTTTTCTGTCTATTCCGGCGAGTTCCTCATTGAGCGCCCGGATGTTCTCAATTGCCTTTTTTATCAGAATATCATTGATAACGTCTGATGTTTTGCCGGTTTCAACAAGGTCGAAGACCCTTTCGCCGATATCCACACAGTTGCGCTCGACCTTTTTCTTGGCCGCGAACTCCTCTATCTTGAGTTTGCCGATTTTTGAATACTCCTCGATTTTTTCAATGGAGAGGGCCGCCCCTTCCTTGAAATTCTTTTTTATCTTTTCCCACACGTTGTCTCTGTCCATAATGTTCCTCCTGTTTTGATGAGTATGACCCGCATTCCTTTTCTAAAGATACAATGGGAACCTTGCCTAATTCAATTTCTTCTGTGTCTATTTACTGTAATTATTAATTAAAAATCTGGGCGTTCCCAGGTTTGTTGAATCGGACATTGAAAATTCTGGTGGGGGCACCGCGTATTTCAATTTCTTCCGCGTCTATTTGAGAAAATAATAATACACAAAAATCTGGGCGTTCCCCCGCTGCGCGGGGTCGGTCTCCCTCCGGCCTCGGCTGTTCGCCTCGTTGCCGGTCCGCCCTATGCCTATCGGCCTGGTCGGCCGGCAATGCGCTTTAGCGCAGCACTCCGGTCCACCTAACGCGAAAAATAAAACAACAACCAAATTCCATACCTCTTGAGAATTAGTCAATAAAAACTCTTTAGCCTTTCAACCACTCTCCGCGGGTGCGCCCAGCGGATGGATGAATCTTGCAACAATGGGTACCCGGCCGCACCCAGGAGGGGGTAGCGAAGGACACCGCAGGCCAAAGGCCGAGGAGGCCGTAGCGAGGGGGAAACTTCCCCCAACAAATATTAATTTAACTGCTATTATTTTTTATCTGATTACCTTGACTTTACCCGCTATTATTGTATTATTTTAGTACGGTTCATATAATTCCTTTTCCCGGTGCAAGGGCCGGGTCCTTTCAATTTCTTCTTTTTCAATTTTTCAATCGCAACAGCCTGAGCTGGGAACTTAATGAAGAAATATCCGTCATTTTCCATAGTTGTGCCCGCGTACAACGAAGAGGACCTGATTGCGGGCTGCATTTCTTCGCTTAAACAACAGGATTACAAAGGCGAATTTGAAATAATCGTGGTGAACAACGCCTCCACGGACCGTACCCGGGCCATCGCGCAATCCATGGGTATAACGGTGGTGGATGAAAATAAACAGGGGTATGTTCACGCCCTGCGCGCCGGTTTCGGCGCCGCAACCGGCGACATCATCGCCTGCACCGACGCCGACACTATGGTCCCCCCGTTCTGGCTTACCAAACACGCATCCAATCTTTCGGTCCCGGGTGTTGCGGCGAGCAGCGGCACGTTCATGTTCCATGACGGCCCGGCGTTCCTTCGCCTCATCGGAAAGGCATGCGGCCACCTCAACTATCATCTTGCGGGCGCAAACATGGCCGTCTGGCGTTCGGCCTATCTTGCCTGCGGGGGGTTAAACCCGAAAGTCAACATGGGCGCCGATGTCGAACTCGGACAGCGGCTGAAACGCCAGGGCCGGCTTGTGATAGACAGGGACCTGTATGTCAGGACTTCCGGGCGAAGATTTCAATACGCTTTTTTCCAGACCCTGTGGCTTTACTATCTCAACGATCTCGGGCTCCATTTTTTCAAGCACCCCGTGTTCTACAACTTCCCCAACATCCGAAAACCGCGCTTCAGCCTCGCCCATTCGCAATCCGCGCTGGCAAGGTTCGCCGTTGCAGCCTGTGCAATCGGGTGCTTTTTATGGGTGAGTGAAAACACCGAAAACAGACTTTTCGGTTCCGTGCTGGCGCACGGCCAGCCAAGCCAGCCGGTCGTGGCGCTCACCTTCGACGACGGCCCCAGCGCCTATACCCGACAGATTCTCGACACGCTTTTAAAATACGATGTCAAGGCGACGTTTTTCGTTGTGGGAAAAAATGTCGAACGGCACCCGGACATTGCCCGCCGGATCGCCGCAGAGGGACATACCGTGGGAAACCATACCTATTCGCACCCCTTCTGGGCGCCCATGGAAACGCCGAATAAAATTCGGCAGGAACTCGATGCGGCGGCCGTTGTCATTCGTAAAGTTTGCGGCGTGACCCCGCACTACTTCCGGCCGCCCCACGGCTGGCGTAGCCCGTGGATGATGAGCCTTGCCCGTAAAGAGCATTATACGGTGGTCACCTGGACCGTGTCCCCCGACGACTGGCAGAATCTGACGGAGAAATCCATAGAGCAGCGCGTGCTGTCAAGGACAGGCGGCGGCGCCATCATCCTTCTCCACGACGGAATGGAAACAAAACTCAACCCTCAGCGGCTTGCCACGGTGCAGGCGCTCCCGGGTATCATCGCAGGGCTTAGGGCCAGGGGATATTCTTTTGTGACAATCCCGGAGCTCATCCGCTCCTCGCAGGAAATATTTCCCCGGAACATGGCACGTTTTTCAACGGCCCCGATCCCGGAGGAGTAAAGAACCGCGGCCGTTGGCCGCGGCGTCGGTTCCTGCGCCGCATGCCGGGCAGATTTCCGGCCGCCTGACTTCACCTCTTGAAAAATTTCCCCACTTCATCAATCACATTGTTCACCGCACGCTCCTGTATCTTCCTGTCAATATCAATCCGCGGGTTGCTGAATTTTCCGTACGCCGTGCATTTGAATGACTTTCTCCCGTCCGGCGCTTCGTCGAGGGAATTCGCTATGACCCGGTGAAAGGAGCTTACCAGTTCACGGGAGAATATCCCGTCCATTTTCTCGGAAAAATACCCGTCAAAGGCGACCCAGCCGTCGGCGCGGATGTCAAGTGGGTCGCCATCGCCCTGGACATCCGGCGTGAAAATTTTACCGCCGCGGATCTCGAGGCTTGTAGAGATTTTTGAAAACGCGATGTTCCGGATCTGGGGAACGGTCACAAAAACAACCAAGCTGTTCTGCAGGGGCAGGTCGTGCACCGACACCTTCGACAGCGCCACCTTTCCCCTGCCTTTAAGGGAATCAGGCGCAAGGATGCTCCTGCCGAATTCCACCTTTGCGTCGAGCCGGCCGTCGCATTGCCCCCGTATGCGCGAGGCCTGATACAGCTTTGTCAGGTTTACATGCGACAGTTCCGCGCGGAACCCCTCAAGAATGTTTTCGCCCAGGTCGGCCTCGCCCGACGCGACGCATTTCCCGCCGTAAAACTCCCCCCTGCAGTTCTCCAGGACAACGGCGAGGTCGCTGACATGGAGCGATGCACGGACGTTTTCCACGTCCCACAGGCCGGCCAGCGTCAGGCGCTGCGCAGAGGCCTTTCCCGCAAGGGTGAGCGTTTTGGCGTATCCTATGCGCATCCTGATGTTGATCCCGCTGCTGGCAATAATACCCTGCCCTTTCTGCTCCACGCTCACCGTGCCCTCCTCCACCGAAATATTCTTCACCGCAACGGTAAAGGGGAATCCGGCCAGCATTTGTTTAATGTCCTGGAGGTTAACGGCCTTTTCATTCGCCTTGGCCTGCCGCGGGATTACAGGAAGCTCAAAGCGGACCTGCGGCTTTTCCAGGATGAAATCCCTGATGACCACGCACCGGAACAGAAGCGGCAGGATCTGATATGACAGACGGACGTGCGGTATTAACGCCTGCCACATTTCCTGCCTGTCTTTTTTTGTCAATTCAAGCCCGTCCATGGAAAAGCCGAACCACGGCCTGAGGGAGAGCCGCTGCATTGAGCACGAAGCGCCCGATGATTGTTCGAGCATGTGCACAGCTTTTTCCCTGAGTATGGCGGTTGAAAACGGGATAAACCCGGCGATAATGACAAGACAAAGCGGGATTCCGAGCCAAAGCAGAAGGTTCCTTACGAGCCTTGCATGGCGCGGGAACCACGAAAGGATTTTACGGCGGTAAAACCCGTCGAGATGTTTCTGTGGTTTGTGGATGTTTTGATGGAGCATGGGTTTAAGAAATAATAATGATATGGAGCGCTGAGCGGATGCAGCCGGGTACCACCCGATTCAAGCCCGTTTCCCCTGCTGGGCGCACCCTTGAAGCACCCGATTACCTGGAACCCTCAATAAATAATTTTATTCTCTTACGCCCAGAATCATTAAAAACAGCCTGTTCTTTTTTTACGCCTCATACAGATTACTATTAAGGATACTTTAAATATATTTTTATACCGCAGTAATTCTTGAAATTTAAAATAAAATAATTTCTGTAATTGATAAAAATATTATGGCGACGGCTGCTCCAAAAAAAACCATCCTCTTTGTCTCACTCAACGCCAAGTCCAAGGGTGCAGGGGTTGACGAAAGCGCGCTTCCTGGTTTCAGGCTTCTCGACGCGCGCTCTCCCTCGCAGGCGCTCTCGCAGCTTGAGGCCGAAAAGGTTGACATCGTGTTTCTGGACATCGAGTCCATGCCGCCGCAGGAAATGGACCTCGTCCACTACATCAAAACCCGATCCCCGCACTCCGAGGTCGTGATCCTCGCCACCATGGACGATCTTGACGCAGCGACAAAAGCGCTGCGCAACGGGGCCTCGTTCTATCTTATAAAGCCCGTGCGGCCGGCCGACATGAAGTCCGCGGCCGACAAACTCTCGGCAAAGGTGGACAACCTGGCCGAATACCGGGAGCTTGAGCAGCGCCTCCTTTCCGACCTCATGGCGGGAAGCCCGGCCATGCAGAAGCTCCTCAAGCTCGCCATGAAAATCGCGCCCACCTCGTCCACGGTGCTCGTGTGCGGCGAAAGCGGCAGCGGCAAGGAATTTTTCGCGCGCATCATCCACCACATGTCGCGCCGCACCGACGGCAAGTTCGTGGCCATGAACTGCGGCGCGATCCCGGACACGCTTTTCGAAAGCGAGATGTTCGGCCATATGAAGGGCTCGTTTACCGGTGCGGACCGCGACCGCATGGGCCTTGTGGAGGAGGCGCACCTGGGCACGCTGTTCCTCGACGAAGTGGGGGAACTCTCCTCGTCGGCACAGGTGAAGCTGCTCCGCTTTCTGCAGGAGCGCTCCTTCAAGCGGATTGGCGAAAACGTCACGCGCACGGTGAACGTCCGCATCATCGCGGCCAGCAACAAAGACCTTCAGACACTCGTTTTGGAAAAGAAATTCAGGGAAGACCTGTTCTACCGGATCAACGTATTCTGCCTCCACCTGCCCCCGCTCCGCGAGCGCAAGGAAACCATCCCCAACCTCATCAAGCTGTTCGTGCACAAAAACAACGAACTGCTGGAGAAAAACATCACCAGGCTGTCGCCCGCGGCCGAGGCGGTGCTTGCGAATTACGAATATCCCGGCAATGTGCGCGAGCTTGAAAACATCATCGAGCACGCCATGGTTCTTGCGGACACCGGGGAAATAACGGAAAAAGACCTGCCCGAATTCTTGTTTAAAAACCGCCTGCTTCTGGAAGCGCCGCACAAACCATTCGGCGGCACTCCGGGCATTACGGCGGGCGGCGGCATCACCACGCTCGCAGACATGGAGCGCATGTATATCCGGCAGGCGCTTGAGGCCATGCAGTACAACTATTCCGAAACTGCAAAGAAGCTCGGCATCTCGCGCTCCACGCTGTGGCGAAAAATCAAGGAATACAAAATTGAAGGGCCGACGTCTTTAAGTACCTGATAAAGGTGCTTTTAATACTGTGGTTTTTTGGACGACCTCACCCCATCCGCTCTAACCTCACCCCTCCCTCTTCCACGGGGAGAGGGAGAAAATATGGTGAGAAGATGGTTATAGAGAGGGGCGTTTCGGAAAACAAGCCTTTTCTACCCTTCTCCGATTCGGAGAAGGGGGCGGGGGATGAGGTCACAAAGAATATTTAAAACAAACCTTTTTTTCGTATAATAATGTACAATAAGGAACTGCATGAAATCCCCCGCCAACCATTTATCGATACGCATCTACTACGAAGACACCGACTGCGGCAACGTCGTATACTATGCCAATTACCTCAAATACATGGAGCGCGGCAGGACCGAGATTTTGCGGGACATGGGCTTTGAGCTTGCCGACCTTCACAAACAGGACACCCTGTTCATGGTGGCAGAGGCGCAGATACAATACCACAGCCCCGCCCGCTACAACGACGTGCTCGACGTCGCCACATCGATCACGGAGCATTCGTCAGTCACCCTGACCTTCCATTACGAAATCCACAATCAGAAAGACGTGCTCTGCGTGAGCGGCGATGTGAAAGCGGCGTGCGTGGACGGGAAGGGGAAGGTGAAGAGGATACCGGTGGAAATTGTTGAAAAGCTTGGTTGACGGCCTTTTTTATTATTAGGCCACGTTACCCCATCCAGCCAATTATCGGCAGTCCTACTTATTTTTCTCTTGTTTATTGTTCACAAATATGTTAACTTTTATCCATGAGAAACGTATTATTCTATAGAACACCCAGTGGCAGGCAACCTGTTGCAGAATTTCTTGATTCCCTTGATGGCAAACAGGCTCAAAAAGTCGCGTGGGTGCTGGAACTAATTGAAAGCATTGAAAGGGTTCCAAAACAGTACTTTAAAAAGCTGGAGAATACTGATGGAATATGGGAAGTGCGAGTTCAGTCAGGCAACAATGCATTCCGTCTACTTGGGTTTTGGGACATGGGAAAATTCGTGATACTTTGCCATGCTTTTGCAAAAAAGAGCCAGGAAGTTCCGTTAAAAGAAATCAACCTTGCAGAGGAGAGGAAACGCGATTACTTCAGAAGAAAGGAATAATCTATGAGCGACCTTAGGAAATATATTGCAAACCGGAAGAAGAAAGACCGTAAATTTGCTGAAGGCTATGAAGCGGGGTACAACGACTTTAAAATCGGCGTTCTCCTTCGTCAGGCGCGCGAAGCATCCGGACATACCCAGGAAGAAATAGCCCGGATGCTACAGACACAGAAGTCGGCTATTTCCCGGATAGAAAACCATGCGGAGGATATCCGGCTTTCCACGCTGGAAAAATTCGCTGCATCCGTTGGAAAAAAACTCGAAGTGAAATTAGCCTGATTTTTCAGGTTACTTTGGAAAAACCAACGGAGATGAAAGGTCTGATATGAATACCAAACACAAACATATCGGCTCCGTAACTTTGGCGACCCTAAACAAAGCGGCATCAGCTCTTGGCAGGAAACTTAAAGTCGAACTTGTATGACCCTTTCTTTCAATCCTCAGGCTTTTTCCTTCCATAACCCAGAATCCCCCCTCCCCTTCTCCTAAATTTCGGAGAAGGGGCAAAGGGACGAGAATCGACATTATCTTGACAGAATCAAAACCTTAGAAGCAACGAAACCGGGCGTGCTGATCCGGCAAATATATGAGCCGTTGGCGACGGTGCGGTTGAACTCGTTTCTGCCGTTCCACACGACGTCGTAGGATCCTGCGTTTTTATTTTCGGCATTGACAAGCCTCTTCACAAAGCCGCCTTGCAGGTTGTAAATGGCGAGGTCAACCCTGGCATTCTCGGGCAGGTTGTAACGGATCGCCATGCTCCCGGTAAACCGTCCGGGCGAATTCGCCTGCATCCCGAACACGTTGGGCAGTATCTGGGAAGTAATGCCTTTGGCCGAGGTCGCCTGAAAGGAGATCCATGAACTTCCGGGTTTCTGGCTCTCGTAGCAAAGTTTTAAATAATCGGCTGATCGACTAACATTATCTACCCGGCATTCATCTACATGGCCTTGCCACGGATCGCTGTAACCTGAGCCGAATGATCCGATATTGATTAATGTCGGCGCACCCTGTGTAACGGCATTTGATGTTCCGTGCAGTGTGTCGTTCACATACAATTTTGCGATCTGGGTCGTGGCGCCGCTCCAGGCCATGGCAATGTAATAAAACGTCGTTGGAGCAAATGTATAGGCGGTTGCAATATTGGCGCTGGGGCCGAACATTGCCCGTAATTTTCCCGCCGCATCAGATCCAAAGAAATACCTGCTGTTATTTGCATTCCACGATCCGAAGGCATCCATATTGGGTGTCAGAAAAGTGGCGGGCGTTTGTACCCACATGGAAATCGTGCCGGCCGTAATATTAATGACCTGGTCCGGGATTTTAATGTAACAACCCAGGCCCAGGTTCCCTGGAAGGGTTGCCGTAGCCGTTCCCGTCATATTCTGGCCGATACCTATTACAGAGGGTACCTCGATACCTGTGGTCTGGTACCCGGTGCCGTGGTTGGCATTTAATGTGGCGTCCTTATAACCCTGTACATCAACATTGCCGGCCTCTCCAAGGTGCCATACGCCCGCAAACCCGTTTGCCGTGTCGAACACGGCGCTGCCGCTCGAGCTATCGGCCGCATCTGCCTTGCCCCAGTACATCACGATGTATTGCGTGCCGTTGCTGCCCAGCACATCCGCTTTCACCCATATTTCAGCCAGGGAATTCGTATTGTCCCAGCGTTCTATCTGATAGGGAATATGCATGCCGGTGGATGTCGCAAAACGGATATCGGTGCCGTCGGTCTTTGCTCCGGTGGGGAAATTGGCGCCCGCCAGTCTGACAAGGACCGGGAAACCGGTCTGGGCAGTTGCGACGTTCGCGCCCGAGGCCGTTGTGTTCATCAGGAGATTCCTTGAATTGGGCCAATCGGCGTAATTATCATCAGCGGCAAAAACAGCGCCGATCCATCCGAAGACTCCGGCGAAAACGAGCGCGCCGAATAAATTCCATCTGTCAACCTTCATCTTCTCCTCCTTTTTTGGGGGGTGTGGGGAGTTTTTATGTCCGGGAAAAGTATCGTTTCCTATTCCCTATGAGTAATTTAAAAAGACAGTGCCCGCAATGACAAAGATTTTTTTCTTACGTAAAGTAAGTCGGCCTGTAATTGGAACAAAGGATGGAAACTTGGGCTGATGAGGAAAGCAGAGTTATTGGTCTTTGGCAGGAAATTTACAACCGAATATTTTCTTTTATTTAGCCCCCCGAATGTCTTCACCTAATCCCGGCATCGCCGCCGCCTCGACCGCCATTTTATCAAAATGATTCCGCTATTCGGTAATAATTTCTATTGACTTCGCGTACCATTTTTGGTACTTTATAGTATAATGGAAAGAACAGACGCCCCGGACTTTATTCTGACAGTCCGGTTTTATAAGTCAGAAAGCGGCGCCGAGCCGGTGCGGCTCTGGTTGAAGTCACTAACGCAGGATTATAAGAAATCCATTGGCGAAGATATAAAAACCGTACAGTTTGGATGGCCGATTGGGATGCCGGTGGTCCGCAAATTGGAACCCGGGCTTTGGGAAGTAAGATCTCATGTCAGGGATGGAATCGCTCGTGTGATCTTTACCGTGCGGGGCGAAGTCATGGTATTATTGCACGGCTTTATAAAAAAGTCTCAAAAAACACCTCTTGACGATTTTGAGACGGCGAAAAAAAGATTGAAGAACCTATAAAAGGAAAGGCCTGTTATGAATACAAAACTTAGACATATCGGTTCCGACTTTGATGATTTTCTCAAAGATGAAGGAATCCTCGAAGAGACAGAAGCTGTTGCTATTAAGCGGGTTATTACCTATCAGATAGAAAAAGCCATGAAACATCGGCACTTTACAAAGACGATGATGGCGAAAAGGATGCACACCAGCCGGTCTGCTCTCGATCGTTTGTTTGATCCTGAAAATGAATCCGTAACATTGGTGACCTTAAACAAAGCAGCATCAGCTCTTGGCAGGAAACTTAAAGTCGAACTTGTATGACCCTATAATTACGCGGTGCCCCTCACGTCCTCCCCCAACCCCGGCATCGCCGCCGCCTCGACCGCCAGCATGTCGCAGCGCTCGTTTTGCGGATGGCCCGCATGACCGTTGACCCACGTGAACACCACGGTGTGCTTCGCGCATAAATCAAGCAGGCGCGCCCACAGGTCGGGATTAAGGGCATGATCCTTTTTGTTCCGCTTCCAGCCGTTCTGGCGCCACTTTGCGGCCCAGCCGTTGCGCATTGCGTCAACAACGTATTTCGAATCGGAAACCACGGTCACAGCGCACGGCTCCTTGAGCGACTCGATGCCGGCTATCACGCCCATGAGCTCCATGCGGTTGTTCGTGGTGTTCCGGTAACCGCCGGACAATTCTTTTTCTTTGCCGTTATAGGAGAGGATGGCGCCGTACCCGCCGGGACCGGGGTTGCCCGAGCAGGCGCCGTCGGTATAGAGGGTTATTTGTTTCATTAAAACCGGAACGAAAGCGATGCAAGCAGCCGCTGCTGGACATGGGTCTCGTCGAGCGTGCCGGCGTCGCCTTTTGTCTCAAGCTTCCACGTGTCGAAACCGTATGCCCATTCGAGCATCACGTTCTTGATGATGAAGCCCATGCCGACCGTTCCCTGCAGCCTGTTGCCAACCGGCGAAAGGCCCTGCGGATCCCAGCCGGGGTCTTCGCCGTCGTACTGCTTGACAAAGAGGTGGGTGTCGAACTGGTCCCATGAAAATCCCGCGCGGGCAAGCACCCAACTCACCCCGAGCGGCGCCTCCAGCCCGATCCCGGCACCTAACATTGTTTTTGCCGCAAGACTGGTGTCCGGGATCTTTGCCAGGGGATCCTGCATCGAATACGGTGCGCGCGCGCGCACTTCCGCCGAGACAGTGAGAAAGGGGAACTTCGCAGCGCCGCCTATGGCGCCGGAAAATGAAGAAAAAAGTTTGCCGGTGTACGAATCAGAATAGTTGGTGTCCGGGGAATACTGGAAATTCCACGATTGGTTTTCGGTGAACCAGATGGTTTGCGGGACAACCAGCCGCACCCCGATGCTATATCTTTGCAGAAAGGAATACAACAGGCCTAGCCGGATATCGTAGCCTATATAGGAGTCGTTCGTGGTCCCGTCATAATAATCGTTTACGGGATCGGCAATACCGCCATTGGTAATTCGTTGCAGCATGAAGGATCCGTCTCCCCTGCCGCTCACCACCGACACCGCGGCACCGATCCCCAACCCTTTTGCCACCTGCAAACCGAATCCCGCGCTCCACATGTCAAGGCCGCCGTACGATTTTTGTTCGCTGGTTACCGAGGCCGCGTCCAGAACCGAGCCAAACGGATAATAGGTTCCCGAGACCGCTTGAACATTGTCAAACAAGTAGGTGCTGTGATAGGATGCCGCAAGAGTAAACCCGCCCTGGACCGTCGGGAAAGCGTGCATGTATCCAATGTCCACAAGCCGCGGGCGCGAAACAGAGGATGCCGCGTTGGTGGCAGACCCGTCATTGCCCAAAAATGTTGACGCTGTCCGCTGCGAAAGACCGTCGAACGATATCTGTAATTCCCTGGCTGGCACAAAGGCAAATCCGGCCGGATTCCAGAACATGGCGGAAAGGTCTCCCGACAGCGCCACGTAATTGTTTGCCATGGCAAATGCGCGCGCTCCCTCGCCCATGGGCTGAATAAGGGACAGATCTGCGCGGCTTACACCGATGAGGCATCCTGCGACAAGTATTCCGGTTAAGGCAATGTTTCTATTCATCAGAAGCTCCTGGGACTGCGGCGATTGTTTGGATTGTCGGATTTCTGGTTTTGGTCGGGCTGATTTGACTGGCCCTGATCCGTGCCCTGATTTTGTTGAGGAGGCGGCGAAGCTTGCTGCTGTTCGGGCGCCGCGCGCGGTGCCGCTTCCTGGTCCCTTCTCTGTTCTTGAGGCGGCTGCTGATCCTGAACCTGCTGCTTCGGCAATTCCTTGACAACGGGAGATTCTGAGATAGAACTTTCTTCACCAGCGGGCGAAACAACGCTGCTTCTCGTCCTCCGGCTTGGTACGGAAGACGTTGCTGACCCGCCGCCTCCCTGAATCGCAGTTCCTTTTTTCAATGACGTTCCGGAGGCCCCAGTGCCGCCGGACACCGGAGATGAGCGTGACCGGCGCGGGTGAGCCTGCTGCGAGCCACTCGAGCTGCCCGCCGCCGAAGGCGAATCCCACCACCACGAACGGGCGCTTCCCTGGTAGTCCCGGTAATACCTGCAAGCCCCGCAGGAATAATCATAATAATAATAGGCAGGGCACTGCTCGTCCCACCCGTAGGAATTGTACGAACCGTAAAAATAAGGATCTGACCTTGACCACCATGGATAATAGTTGTAGCGGTACCAGTCGCGGCCGTAGTACGAATCGTCACAGCGCAGCTCCGGCTTGCCCCACATGTCCCTTGTCCAGTAGCACACCTGGTTGTTTGACATCCGTACCGTGTCCTGGATGCGGGATTGCGCGCTGTCGCCCGCCGCCATTGAATCGGGGGGCGCAAGGCCGGGGTCATTGCGGTCTATCATTGCAAACTGGGTATAGCATCCGGCGCAAGCGCAAAGGCACAGAATAGCGACAGCGTTCCGTATCATACTGGTTTTTCCTTGATAAAGGATGGAGTGACTCCTGCGGCTCAGGTTAAAATAAATCCGCCCCGCCCTGCAGGGTTAGTCGAATATACGGCGGCGTTAAACGGGATTTTTCATCCGAAGCATTTTACAGTAGTGATAAAATTTATTTTTATTATATTAGACTATAAGACATCATCAGGTATTACGTCTGAAATCAAAAAGAATTTTAAGAAAAGAAAGGACCCACATGAAACGCAAAGGCTTGCTTGCTCTTTTCCTCTTTGCCGCCTCAGCGGCGCTCTTTTTACCGGGGGCGGAAAATATGTTCTCGGTTAAAATCGGAACCACATGGCCCCAGGCGCTGCTTTCGACCGGCATTCCCTCAGGTGACGCGGAACTGGAATACGGTTTAATCATTGACAGAAAAATAGCATTCGGTTTGGCAGCCGACTTTCTCTGGAACACAAGATCCAAAGACGTAAAGGACACAACTACGGGACAATGGCGAGTCCAAAGTGCCGATAAAACCTTTATGTTCCCCATAATGGGTTTTTTCATGCTTGACCCCGTTCCTAATTTGATAGTTCATCCTTCGGCCCAGTTTCAGATCGGTTACAATTCGATGATTTCCGTGACATCCGGTCTTGATCCAAACGGCAGGGTATCATCTCACAGCGATTATTATTATGGTTTGATTATAAAAGCTATCGTTGATGCATGCTACAACATCGGAGAACGCAGCACGTTGTTTTTGGGCCTGGAATACCAATGGGCTGACTCAAAAACAAATAGTAACACAAACGGATTATTTAACAAACGCGATATGGGCGGTATCGGCCTGCGGGCCGGTTTCAGGGTGGCGATGTAAGAAGTTTTTTCTTTCCGTATGCTTCCGGTGATCCTGAAACACCCCCTCAGGGGGTTAGGGGGATTCGGTTTGCGCATCGTCCTCCAGCGTGTAAAACACGCGCAAGTCACGGTTGACGGCAAGGTAACCGGCTCCATAAACTCCGGCATCCTCGTTTTTCTCGCCGTCCACAAAGATGACACCGCCGCGCAGGCCGATCATCTGGCCGAGAAATGCGCGGCCCTCCGCATCTTCGCCGACCCTTCAGGAAAAATGAACCGCTCCCTTGCTGAAACCGGCGGACAGGCCCTGATCGTTTCCCAATTCACCCTGTACGGCGACTGCAGCAAGGGCCGCCGCCCGAGCTTTACCGATGCCGCAGATCCGGTAAAAGGGAACGAACTGTACCGGTATTTTGTCGACACAATGAAAACGCTGTGCGGCAGCGTTGAAACCGGCGTGTTCGGCGCCATGATGGATGTTGAGCTTGTCAACGACGGGCCCGTAACGTTCGTCCTTGACGCATAGAAAGGTTTATCCCTTGACCGCGCGCCGTCATGTTGTTCTGCTCTCCATGGTCCTCGCGTGCGGTGCCGCCGGTGCCGGTGACGAGTGGCCCATCCCACGCCCGCTTTCAGGCTTCGGCTCAAACGGGCCGCACGCGGTGGTCTGCGACAGTTTTCCCAGCCCGCAGTGGACGGGGAAGAACGTTTACGTGTTCCATCCCGCCGGCGCCGCAAAAAAATACCCGCTCATTCTTTTCTGTCACGGTATGGGCAGGGCAGACCCCGCGGCGTACACGCCGCTCATCACCAACATCGTTAGCCGCGGCCACACACTCGTGTTCTCGCCGTACAAAACCTTTGCCGGCGATCCCCGGCAGGGGAAAAAATACCGGATCCTCATGGCCGGGTTCGAGACAGCGGTCGAGCGGTTTGCATCCTGCATCGACACGACAAGAATCGGGATCGTTGGCCATTCTTACGGCGGCGGGGCCGTGCCCGTGGTCGCCTGGCACAGCATGATCGAAAACCAGTGGGGTGCAAACGGCGCGTTTCTCTACATCATGGCTCCGTGGTATTCCTATTTCATCACTCAGGAGGAACTCGAGGCCTTCCCTTCCAGAACATTCCTTATCATGGAAACCTTCCACGGCGACAAGGTGAACGACAAGCGGATGGCAATTGACATATTCGACAACATCGCCGTGCCCGACAGCCAGAAGGTATTCGTGGAGCTGTTCAGCGATTCCATGCCGGGATACCGGCTTGTTGCAGACCATTCCACGCCCACGGGGCCGGCGGACAGGGGCGGCGCGGAGAACGCCCTCGATTTTTACGGCGTTTATAAATTCGTGGACGCGATCGCGGACCATGTTTTTCTGGGAAACGCCGCGGCAAAAAGAACGGCCCTCGACACCGGAAACGCGGACCAACGGTACATGGGGACATGGCCCGGCAAGCGGCCCGTGCGCGAATGCACCGTCACCCGTTCGCCCGACACCTCGCGCGCACAGGCATGCCTTAACGTGTGGGAAAACGCACTCAACCCCCGCAGGAGCGAATCGCCCGCGTTCATGCCCGAAACGCGGAAAAACAGGTTCTATTACGCGCGGAAGACATTCCGTAATTATTGGGAATACGAAAAAGATAAAATCCGGCAGCGCCGCGCCCTTCGCAAAATGCCCAAAGACACGTCGCTGTGCGCCATTCCGTCAATCGAGGAGGGGTTCGGTTCCCCGGGCCCCTGGCAGATGGCGGTCGACAGCCTTCCGCAGCCGCTCTGGCCCGGCCACTATGTCCATGTTTTTTCCCCACAGGGCGCGGACGCGCCGCGGCCGGTGATATTCTTCTGCCATGGTTACTCCTCTTCCAACCCGCAATATTACCTGCCGCTCATTGCCCATATGGTAAGCAATGGTTATATGGTGGTGTTTTCCCCTTATCAGATGGTCGCCATGGACCCGAAGGAAGTGAAAAAATATGCCACCGTAGAGACCGGGTTCGAGACTGCGGTGGATAATTTCCGCGCCAGAATTGACACCACGAGAATCGGGTTCGTCGGCCACTCCTTCGGCGCGGGCGCGATCCCGGCCCTTGCCCTGTGGGCGATGGCGGACAAAAACTGGGGAAGCAACGGCGTGTTCCTCCATTTGATGGCGCCCTGGTACAGTTACGAAGTTGACAGGATAAAACTCCGGCTGTTCCCCTCCCGCGTCAAACTTCTGGTGGAGGTCTTTGCGGAAGACAGGGTCAACGATAACCGGATGGCCATTTCCCTGTTCAATACGATAAACATTCCGGCAACGGAAAAAAATTTCATCATGATCAACAGCGACTCCATAGGGTCCTGCAGGCTCAAGGCCGATCACAACACGCCCAAGGGCCCCTTTGATCCGCGCGCGGAAGAAGACGCGCTCGATTACTACGGCGTGTACCGGCTGTTCGACGCGCTTGCGGCATACACATTCGACTACGATTTAAAGGCAAAGACGCTCGTTTTCGGGCACGGCAGGGAAACATGCTTCATGGGAACCTGGCCCAACGGCAAGCCGGTGACGCCGCTCTGGGCGGGGCAGGCGCCTGTGCCGGCACAGGCCCAGGATTACTATGTTTTTCCGTGGGGATCGAGGCTGAATCCGATGAACAAGGAGATAATAATTGATAAATAGTATATTAATTTAATTATTTGGTGGGGGAAGTATCCCCCTGGCCCTGCATGTAGAGTCATAGCGCGCTACGACTCTACATAGCAGGGCACACCCCCTCCTGGGTGACCCCCAAAAAAGAGTTGTTGCAAGAATCAAGCCTGGGTTGGGGGGCACCCACGGGCGATAGTTGACAGGTAGTAAATGTTCTTACTGATAAATGTTTGATTAGGATGGTTGCCTTTTTTATTTTTCGCGTTAGGAACGACTGAAGGTCGCGCAGGAGCGCGATGCCGCCCGGACCCGCCGCAAAACGGCATAGGGCCGAGGCGGCCCGAGGCCGAAGGCCGAGACCGTAAGGAGGGCCGACCTGAGCGAAGCGAGGGGAACGCCCAATTTTTAATATTGATTTCAAAGTGCCATCATCAGAAAGAAGTGCTATGAAAGAACCCCTAGAAATAAAGAAACCAAAGTCCAACCTCATCGTCGGCATCGGTTCCGCCCTTGTCGACATTCTCATCCAGGAAAGCGACGATTTTCTCGCGCAGACCGGCGCGCAAAAAGGCGGCATGACGCTTGTCCAAAGCGCGGGGTTCATCGACAACACGGTGGAAAAATCCTCGCAGAAGCCATCCGTCGTGCCGGGCGGGTCGGCCTGCAACACCATTCTCGGCATAGGCAGGCTTGGCGGACCGGCACGGTTCGTGGGCAAGCGCGGCGACGATGAACTCGGCGCGCTCCTTGAAAAAGCGCTCGTCGCGAACAACGTCGAGCCAAAGCTCCTGGTTTCTCCTTCCGCAACCGGCCGCGTGCTGTCCATCATTACGCCGGACGCGCAGCGCTCCATGTTCACGTTTCTGGGCGCGTCGGCGGAAACAAAACCCGAAGAGCTCCTTGCGGAGCAATTCAAAGGCGCCGCGCTCGTGCACATCGAAGGCTACCTTCTGTTCAACGAGGCGCTTATCCGCGCCGCGCTCGCTGCGGCAAAAAAAGCAGGCGCGCTCGTGTCGCTCGACCTTGCGAGTTACACGGTGGTGGAGGCGTCGAAGGGCATTCTTGAAGACTTGGTACACGATTATGTCGACATCCTCATCGCCAACGAGGACGAGGCGCGGGTGTTTACAGGCCACAACGATGAGAATAAGGCGCTTGAGGTACTTGCGAAAAAAGCGGACACCGCGGTGGTCAAGGTAGGCAAAAGGGGAAGCCACATCGCGCACAAAGGGAAAAGGACCAGCATCGGCATCCTGGGAGACGGCTCGGCCGTGGACACCACGGGCGCGGGCGATTTATGGGCGAGCGGGTTTTTGTACGGCCTTGTCAACGGCTATTCTTTTGACAAGGCAGGACAAATCGGCGCGGCCTGCGGTTACGAAGTGTGCCAGGTGGTGGGGGCGCAGATACCGGATGAGGGATGGAAGAGGATCAGGAAGTTTTTATAAAAGGGCCTTCTGCTTTTTATTTCCCCGCGCCTTTTTCCACCGGTTCCACCTTCACCCGCCGTATTTCTCCGGCATGGATGCTCACGCTCTTTGTATAAGGGGTGACCCCGGCGCGCTTGAACACCACGGTGTGCTGTCCTTCGGCAAGAACGATGGGCGACGAGGTGGGCGCGCTTCCCCTGAATTCCCCGTCTATGTAAATTTCGGCGGCAATGTCCGAAAGCACTTCCAGCTCCCCTGTTTTCTTTTCCGTCGCGAGAGTAATCATAACAACGTGCGTATCGTTTCCCGACACCGCAACGCTGGTGGTCGACGGCGCGAACCCGTCGGCGACAGCGGTAAAACGGTGGGGGCCAACATTGAGAACGGTGCCGGCCATTTCATGGGCCGTGATTACCCTGTTATCAACCATTACCAGTGCCGCACGCGGATTCACCTCAACCTTTACCAGGCCGGAAGAAGGCGGAGGACCCGGGACCAGCGTTTGCGGCGCGGGAGATGCCGGGCCAGGTACTTTTCCCGCGCCCGCATCCTCAACAGGTTTTTTTTCCAATAACGGTTTGTTCTGCTGCGGTTGCACAGGAGCGGCAAAAATGCCGGAATCTTTTGCCGGCTGCGCTGCGGCAGTGTCCGCTTTGAGCGCGGCGGCCGGGCTTTCGCCTTTCGCAATCGAAGCCGGGGTCCCGGTCCTCACCATGAGGCTTTCGGGTCTCTTGGTTTCAGTGGTGGAAGCCGGCGCCTCTCCCGGCAAGGCCGAACCTGGCTGCTGGACAAAGGCAACCATCCTGCTAACGACATCCGCAAGAGGTCTTTTAATGGCACTCCATGCATCAGGGTTAAACGCAACAACGGCAACAGCGCCAATTATCACAAGCGAAAACAGCGCAGCGGCCGTGGTCAGGGGCCCAAAGCGGGCCTTCTTTTTTTTCGGCCGCGCGGCGCGGACCTGCGAAAGCACGTCTCCCCCCAGGGTGGCGGTCTCGGCGGTGAGTGCCCCCATACTCTCCTGGTGCGAGCGTATAGCGGCCGCCAGCTCCTTGTTTTTCGGATCATGCTTTCTGGCCGCCTGATAATGCGCCAGGGCCGCGGCATGCTTCATGTCCCTGGAGCATTCATTGCCTTTGTCAAGATGATGCCGGGCAAGAAGCGGTGCAAGCTCCGCGAGCGCCGCGCTCCTGTTGGTGAGATATTTTTTTATTGTATCAACAGGATCGCGTATGCCGATTTCAAAGAAATGGTTCTGCAGCGCCTCGATGAGCGGCGCAAGGCCTGCAAGGCGCTTCGTATGGTCTTTTTCCAGGCACGAATCGAGCAGCGCCGCCACATTCGGCGGCAGTGTCCTGTCCATCTCGCCGGCCGGTTTTTCTTTGTCCTGGATGATGCTGATGAGCGTGGCCGGAACAGTCTCTCCTGAAAAGGGAAATCTGCCTGCAACGATCCGGTACAGAATGATTCCGGCCGCCCAGATGTCCATGCACCGGTTCCGTGTTTCCTCGCCGTTCAACAGCTCGGGCGACATGTACTCGGGCGTGCCCACAATCGTGCCGGTGACGGTCATCTGGCCCGAGCGCGTCCCGGCATAGGCCAGACCGAAGTCCGCCATTTTCACCGCGCCGTTGCGCGACAGGAGTATGTTGGCCGGCTTTACATCGCGGTGGACAATCCCCTGCTCATGGGCAAAGGCGAGCCCCTTGAGCGCCTGCTGCAGGATGATCATCCCGATTTCTTTTGGAAAATCGTCTTCCTTGAGAAGGACGTCAAGGTCGGGGCCGTCGATGAATTCCATGGCAATGTAAAACGAATTCTTTTCCTCGCCGAAATCGTAGATCCTGATGATGTTGTCGTGGTTGAGCGCCGCGCCGGCCTGGGCCTCGTTTTCAAACCGCTTGATTTCGTTTTTCGTGGTGATGAGGCCAGCCGCCATTTCCTTAATGACAACCTTGCGGTTGAGGGAGACCTGCGTGGCAAGGTATATCTTGCCCATGCCTCCCTTGGCGAGTTCTTTTATATCGGTATAGTCTGAAAGTGTAAAGGGCATGTGAATTGTTTTTTTGTTAAATGAAAGTCATGGTGGGGGCATCGCTTCGCGTCTCCCCCTGGCCCCCGGCTTCCGCCGCTATGCGGCGGCGATCCGGCGGCACACCCCCTCCAGCAAAGGGGCGCGCCTAGTGCGCTCGACTTGCGCTCGCGCGGCGTCGCCCCTTCGCAACGCATCCTCAGTGGAACGCCACTCCGTGGCGAAATCTAAGAGTAAAAAGAAACGTAATAATTATACTTTAGAACAGGTTGCAGAGTCCAGAAAGCAGATCCTTATGACACCGTCCTCAATATCACCGTCTCGGGCCTTTTTACTTCCTTGATTGAATGGTTCCAAAGAAACACTTTTTTTTCGCGCGGAATGTCCACCTCCTGGAGCGCCTTGACAAACAGCTCCTTTGACACGCTTTCGATGGTGACGGCCTCGGTGCGAACGGCCTTGCACTGCCCGTACCGGTACGATTGCTGGTTGGCCGCGGTCATCAGCGCGAGAATGCGGCCGCGCTTCGCGTCGTACTGCTCCTGCAGGGCGTGCACCTCCTGACGCAGACGCAGCGATTCTTCGATAAGGACGTCGAGTTCCGACGGCATGGGCAACCCCGGGGAAAAATGTAAAGTAAAAAAGAGTCTCTCGCAAAGATCGCCAAGAACGCTGGGTTTTATCAAAAACAACTAGTCATCTCTTCTTTGCGGCCTTTGCGTTCTTTGCGAGAGGTATTTTATTATTATCGTCGGTCAACCATGGGAGACCGACGCACCCGCCACAATCCTCTCCCTCACCAGCTCCGACAATTTTGTTTTGTCAAGCTTCGAAAGTTCCGCCGGCACAATGGGGTCGCCGATGACGAGCGTCGTCGTGCCCGGGCTGAAGCGCCGGGACTTTTTAGGAAGCACGTCCCTGGTGCCGAGAATGGACACGGGGACGACGGGAACGCCGGCCTCGAGCGCCAGAGTGAAGCTGCCGCGCTTGAATTCGCCCACCTCGCCGGTGATGCTGCGCGTGCCTTCGGGAAAAAGCACGAGGGAGATGCACTGGCGGTTGAGCTTCGAAATGGCGCGCGTGATGGACTTGCGCGCGGCGCGTGCGTTGTCGCGGTCTATCCAGATGTGGCCGATGGCCGCTATGCCCCAACCGAAAAACGGGATGAAGAACAGTTCTTTTTTAGCAATAAAGCTCAGGGAAAACGGCAGGCCCGCGTAGAGCACCGGGATGTCGAAGTAACTCTGGTGGTTCGCGATGAACACATACCGTGCCTTGCGGTCCAGCTTTTCGCCTCCCGTTGTGGTCACCCGTATGCCGCACATAAAAAGGAGGTGGATGCACCAGAGGTGTGCGACGTACCGCGCGAGCCGATTGCTGAAGGGTGCCACACAAAGCGTTGCCGTTCCGTACGCAACAGTGCTTGCGGCCGCCCACACCGCGGTAAAAGCGTTATGGAGGACGTTGAGAAAACCCTTTATGCCGCGGTCTTGCTCAGCCACACGTTTTCCTTTCCGAGCCGGTTGCGCAGGAGCTCGATGGTCTCCTTGGCCGCGCTCACCGAAACGTTTCTCGCCTTGATACGGTATTCGTTTTCCTCCTGTGTCCGGAGATGGATCACCAGGTTGCAGTCGCCGGCCGCCTTGCCGCATTCGTCGTACAGGTCCTTTACAAACGCATCTTCAAGGCCCTGCGTCTTGAGCCTCACGTGGACGCTTTTCGTGAGCTTCTCGCGCGTTTCCGAGAGCGCGATCACGTTGTCCACGCGGAGTTTCGGTTTTTTGTCGCCCTCGCGCATCGACACGCTCCCCCGCACCAGGATCATGGCGTCCGCCGCGAGGAGGTGCCGGAATTTCTCGTACGCTTCCCCGAACGCAAGCAGTTCCATGGAGCCGTCGAAGTCCTCTATCTCAAGAAAGGCCATGGGTCTTCCGTCGCGCTGCATGTGCGTCTTGACGGCCGTGATGATGCCGCCCACGGTGAGCACGCTCCCTTCCCGCACCTTTTCAAGCGATTCCGCGCCGAGGGATATGTCGGTAAAGCCCTTTACCTCGTCAACGAAACGCTCCAGGGGATGGCCGCTCACGTAAAAATTGAGCACTTCCTTTTCCTTGGCAAGCAGCTCGTTGTAAGGCCAGGCTTCCACGTCCGCGAGCGGCGGCTCCGGACGCACGCTGTCCGGAGCGCCTTTTTCGCCCGTTTCAAACAGGCTCGTCTGGCCGCTTTGGCGGTCTTTTTGCGAGGAGTTGCCGAAATCAATGGCCGCGTCTATGCTGGCGAACAAATTTGCGCGCGAGCCCTTGAGGCTGTCGAGCGCTCCCGCGTATACGAGCGACTCGAGCGCCTTCTTGTTGACAAGGTGCAAATCTACCGAGCCGCACAGGTCGAACAGGCTCGAAAACTTCCCCTTCTGCTTCCGCGCCTCGAGAATTTTTTCGGCCGCCTTGCCCACGTTCTTGATGGTGCCCAGGCCGAGCCGTATCCTGCCCTCGTCGATGGAGCACGCGTAGTCGCTTACGTTGACGTCGGGCGGCAGTATCTTTATGCCCATGCGCTCGGCCTCGTTCTTGATGATGAGCAGGTCGTCTTTCTTGTCAAGAACGCTCGAAAGGTTGGCGGTGAGGAACTCAATGGGGTAATGCGCCTTGAGATAGGCGCACTGGTAGGCCACGTGCGCATACACCGTGGCGTGGGCCTTGTTGAACCCGTATTCGGCGAACTTGGCCATGCGGTCGAAGATTTCCTGCGCGACTTTCGCGTCCACCTTGTGCTTCTGCGCGCCCTCCATGAACTTCTTGCGCATGGCCTCCATTTTTTCGGCGTCTTTTTTTCCCATGGCCTTGCGCAGGATGTCGGCCTGGCCAAGGGTGAAGCCGCCCATCACCTGCGCGATGCGCATCACCTGCTCCTGGTAGGTGATGACGCCGTAGGTGATCTTGAGGATGTCCTCGAGCATGGGATGTTTATACTCGACCTTTTCCCTGCCGTGCTTCCGGTGGATGTACACCGGGATGTCTTCCATGGGGCCGGGGCGGTACAGCGCGTTCATGGCGATGAGGTCGTCGATGCCCTCGGGTTTGAGCTTGCGCAGGTTGTCCTGCATGCCCTGCGATTCGAACTGGAACACGCCCACGGTCTCCCCCCTGCCGAACAGCGCGCAGGTATCCTTGTCGCCGTCCGGGAGCCGCCACAGTTCTATGCCGACGCCGTGGTTCTTTTTTATCAAGTCAATCGAGTCCTGCAGGATGGTGAGGGTGATGAGGCCCAGAAAATCCATCTTTATGAGCCCGACCTCCTTCACGTCATTCATGTCGAACTGGGTCATGACCTCATCCGCATCGGGCTGCTTGAAAAGCGGCGACCAGTTGACCACCGGGCCGGGCGCGATGATCACCCCGCCGGCGTGCATGCTCGGCTGCCGGTTGAGCCCCTCGAGCGCGCGGGCGTGGCGGAAAAGCTCCGCGTATTTCGGGTTGCTCTTTATTGCCGCGGCAAGCTCGCCGTTGCCGGCGATCGATTTCTCCAGGTCTTTTTCCGTGACCATGCCGGCGAGCCTGCCTGCTTCGGCAATCGGTATGCCCATCACGCGCGCCACATCGCGCACCACCGACTTTCCCTTCATGCGGCCGTAGGTGATGATCTGGCACACCGATTCGCGGCCGTACCGGTCGATCACGTAATCGATGATCTTGTGCCGGTCACGGTCGGCAAAGTCTATGTCGGCGTCCGGCATGTCAATGCGCTCGGGGTTGAGGAACCGCTCGAACAGAAGATCAAAACGGATCGGGTCCACGTCGGTGATGCCGATGGAATACGCCACGAGGCTCCCGGCCGCCGAGCCGCGGCACCCCGTCATGATGCCTTCTTTTTTTGCATGGGCCACGAAATCGCTGACAATAAGGAAATACCCTTCGAACCGCATTTTGCAGATCACCTCGAGCTCAAAGTCAAGCCGTGCCTGGATGCCGGGCGTGATCCGGGAATATTTGTCTTTGAGTCCCGTCTTTGCCAGGTGGGTCAGATACTCCGCTTCAGAGACATATCCATCGGGCACCTCGGTTTTGGGGAGCTGCAGCGGCGCCTTGATGTCCACGCTGCACCGCTCGGCGATTGCCACGGTGTTGGCGAGCGCTTCGGGCATGTCGGGGAACAGCTGCGCCATTTCGGCGGGCGATTTGAAATAGATCTGGTCGGAGCCGAAGCGGTACCGCGAGGGATCGTCGAGTGTGGACTGCGTCCCGATGCAGAGCAGCACCTCGTGGGACCTGGCGTCTTCCTTGTTAAGATAGTGCGCGTCGTTGGCCACGATAAACGGCACGTTCATGCGCCGGCCCAGCTTGATGAGCTCGTCGAACGCCACGAGCTCCTTGTCGATGCCGTGGTTCTGCAGCTCGAAATAGAAATTTTCTTTTCCGAAAATGTCAATATATTCCTCGGTGAGCCTCTGCGCCCTGGCTGTGTCGCCCGCGAGCAGGGCTCGCGGGATGGCGCCCGCCACGCAGGCGCTCGTGGCGATGATCCCGGCAGAATGCCTGCGCAGCACCTCCATGTCGATCCGCGGCCGGTAATAGAAGCCCTCCAGATAGCCGATGGTGGAGAGCTTCATGAGGTTTTTATAGCCTTCGGTGGTGCGCGCGAGCAGGATGAGGTGGTGGTAGTTTTCGTCGCCGATCTTTGTTTTTTCGGTCCTCGACTGCGGCGCCACATACGCCTCAAAGCCGATGATGGGTTTGATCCCCTCCTTGAGACAAGCATTGTAAAATTCCACCGCACCGAAAAGGCCGCCGTGGTCCGTGATCGCCAGCGCGGGCATGCCGAATTCCTTTGCCTTTTCAACAAGGCTCTTGATGCGTATGGCGCCGTCGAGAAAGCTGTATTCGGTGTGGTTGTGCAGGTGGACGAAATTGCACCGTTTGCTCATGCCGATTCGACTCCGATCCTCTTTATCTTCCTGAGCAGGAATTTCTTTTTCGATTTCCCCGCCTTTGCCTCGGCCTCGAAAAAAGGCTCTCCGGCCTTGTGGACGGAAAGCGGGCTTACGGTATACACTCCCTCTTTTATATAGGGGCTTCCCAGATATTCCACGGTGAGGGCCTTGCCCATGAGCACGGCATAATCGACAACGTGGATCAAATCGCTCATGTCAAGTTCCTTGAGCTTTTCCCCGTACTTTCCGGCCTTAACCCGCCTCACCGGGCCGGCGGCGCTAGGCTCAAAACTCACCACCGGGGTGACCGCGGGCGCGGCGTCCGGTGCAACCTCGATGGCGGCGCGGCGCTTTTCGAATGCGCCTTCACCCGGCTTCCGGTGATCGAACCCCATGCCTGCGAGGATACTTTTTGCCTCTTCCTCGCGGCCGCGCCGGATCGTGAACACGGCGTGCGGCTGCGCAGGCGTCACGAGATTTTTAAAGGGCTCGTAGGCCTTGAGCTGCCGCGTGACCTTTTCATCAAACGACATCACGGTTGCATTGGTGGTTAAATAAATCCTGGAGAACTCCCGAATCCACTCTTTTACGGTTTCAACGACATTGTGCGGCGCGCTGTGCGCAACGAGCCACTCCACGAGTTTTTTCTCGTCCGCGCCCTCGCTGAGGGCATTGTTGATTATGTCGCGCCTGATCGCCCCCTTGTAGACCCTGTCGAATGAAACGAGCGCGCCTACCCGCAAAAACCAGAAAAGATCTTCGGGCAAAACCTCCTGCGAAAGCACCGCGGAGAAATCCGGCAGCAGCATGATGCGGCCGGCCGGAAGCTCGCGGGCAAGCGCCGCCGCGTCGCGGTGCGCGGCCGGCGAAAACAAAAGGCCGCGCTCCCCTTTGCAAACGTCGCAATACCCGCAGTACCGCAAAAGAGACACCGCGGCAACCGCGTCATTCTGTACCTGGTCGGGCAGCGCATGGATGGAAAGCCAAGTTTTACCCGGACGCTTGAATGTTTTTTCGAGCACCGGCCGCCGCCACAGCGGTACGGACTCAAAGGCATAATCGCAGAAATCAGCATAGCGGCTGTCAAGCGGCTGCGCAAGCCACGAAAGTATTCTCCCGGGATCCGCCCGGTAGGCGTCATTGTCAAGGGCCAGGAGTTCGCGGGACACGGCATAACCAAGGAGCAGCGACACGTATGCGTCGAGAACGTCTTCGCGGGCATCCGCCTGCGGCAGATCATGCGCGGCATGGAAAAACCGTTTAAACGCCGCGTCCGTTGCCTTGGAAAATGTCCCTTTTTTTGTTTTTTCAAGCTGCCCGAGCGAAGCCAGGTTTGCGCAGATGATGACGTCGGAAAGACAATACCATTGCGGTACAGGCGCCGGCTCCCCGGGGCCGGCGATTTTCGCCGTTTCCGCAACCACCCCTGCGCACTGGGACAGTAGTTTAAGCTCGAATTCCTCAAACGGGTAATAACAGGTTCTGCCGGCAACGTCCCTGCCTGCAAACACAAGAAAGGAAGAAAGGAGCTCGTCGTCAAAACTGCGCAGGCCCGGTGCTGGAACACCCCGTTTCCCAAAGAGGTAGGCAAGCGCGCAGGTGAGACGCGCTTCGGGGGAAAGCCCCTTAAAACGGGCCCCGAGCGATTTTTCAGACGCGATGTGCGTTGCCGCGTCCTTCATGAGCGACGAAGAAAGTATCTTCCGCTTCTGGCCATCGCGTGAAATAAAATGTCTGAAGATCACTTCTGCGGGAAGCAGGGCAAGGTATTCTTCAAAGGTGGGAAACGCCGAACTGTTATTCATAATTGTTTTTATCGGTATTTAATCTGGATCTGAACGCACCTGCGGGCCGGAGGTAGAAAATACTAAAAAGACAGCGCCGCGCGGACTCAAATAGCTTGTTTATGCAAACCACGCCTCGTATTTTTGATGCGATGACTATGGACTTTCCCAGAATATCCGAAAACGGGGCCCTCCACGAACCATTTGCCCCGGTTATTATCATTTCCCTGCTCTGCCACGCGCTTTTTTTTACCGGCATCATTTTTCTGTCCAAAGCCATTTATAAATCCAAGGAATTCGACAGGCCGCACACATTCGATCTTATCAAGCTGTCCCAGATTTTTGAGGCCCCGGCCAATCCTTCGCAGGCCGCGCTGCCGAAGCTCAAGGCAACAAGGCCCAGAACAGCAGCGCCCACGCCTGCCGTTGCCCAGCCCCGGCCCGCGCCCGTGCCGGAGCGGAACCCTGTTCCTTCCGAGCAGAAAACCGCGGCCCCGGCCGCGGCAGAGGCGCCTTCGGCGCCCCAGGCAGCGTCCGGCTCCCCTGGCCCCGCAACAGGCGCGCCTGTGTCAACCGATAACGTGTACGAGGAGGGCACGGTGGACGAGCTTCCCGTTCTGATAAAAAGCACAAAACCGTTTTTTCCCGAATTCGTCCGGGAAGAGGGAATTTCCGGCTTCGTAAAGGGGTGGCTTGTGGTTGACAAAGACGGGACCATACTTCAGGTAAAAGTCACCAGCTCGCCGCATGAACTCCTTTCCGAAGAGGTCACAAAATCCGTTGTGCGCTGGAAATACAAACCTGCAAAATACAAGGGAGTGCCGGTGAAGATGAAGAAAGCGTTTGAGATTAAATTTGATTTAGAGGAATAAAGAAAGCAAATAAATAAATATCTGGGCGTTCCCCTCCCCCTCGTCAAGCTCGGGGTCGGGTCGGCCCTCGTTCACGCTTCGCGCCCTCCGGGTCCCGCTTACGCGGGATGGTCTCCGCACATCCTGTGCTCCGGCTCCGGTCTCGGCAGCAGGCCTCGGGCCGCCTCGGTCCTATGCCGCTTCGCGGCGGATCCGGGCGGCATCGCGCTCCAGCGCGACCTACAGTCCTGCCTAACGCGAAAAACAAAAATAACAACCATCAGTCTGTCTGCTTGCGCAATTATCAACAATTGCCTTCCCAAACAATCATTTCATCAGGGAAATCATTTTTTCCTGATGAATATCGCCGGCCTTGAATACCACCAGATATGCGCCTGCCGCAAGCTGACTTCTCTGCATACTCAGCGAATAATTCCCGGCATCCTGATGCTTATTTACAAGTTCGGATTGCATTTGGCCGTTGAGGCTGTACAGCCGCAGGGAAACATGTTCGGGTTTGAGCAGCGCATACGCAAACTTAACGAATGCGCCAGAACGCAAGTTAGAGCCTATTATCTGCAAATCAGCAGTCTTCGCGCCTAATGACGCTGAAATGGGTTGAATTACTGGAGAATTATAGGAGCTGTCAAACTGGGCGAAATTGGAGTGACTAACGCCCTGGCCAATGTTACGAAAATCCCCTCCTGCATATACCGTAGAACCGTTTACGGCGAGAGAAAGGACAGGGCTGTCCGCTTGGGGGTTCCAACCAAGGGCATTCCCAGTTGAGGCATCCAATGCGGCGATATTGTTGCGGCTCTGCCCACCAATACTGGTGAAACTTCCTCCTGCATATACTGTTGTCCCGCTCACTGCAAGAGAATGGACAATGCCGTTTGGATTAGGGGTCCACGCTGTGGCATTCCCTGTTATCGCATCTAATGCGGCGATATATTTGCGGCCCAGCCCGCCAATAGTATCGAAGGCCCCTACGGCATATACCGTAGTCCCGTGCACTACGAGTGAATATATACAAATGGGATCATAGCCACCGCCTATGGCCGCTGCCACCGCATTGGGGTTCCACGGTGTGGCATTCCCTGTTGTCGCATCCAATGCGGCAATATAATTGCGGCTCTGTCCGCCAATATTGCCGAAACTGCCTCCTGCATATACCGTTGTCCCACTTACGGCGAGGGAATAGACACAACTGCCTTCCGCATTTGGATTCCAGGCCAAGGCATTCCCTGTTGTCGCATCCAGGGCGGCAATATAGTAGCGGATCTGACCGCCAATGCGGGAGAAGTTTCCTCCGGCATAAACCGTTGTCCCGCTCACGGCGAGCGAATAGACGGTACTTATGAGTTCGGGGTTGCTTGCATCCGGGTTCCATGGCAATGCATTCCCTGTTGTCGCATCCAACGCGGCGATATTGTTGCGGCTTTGGCCGCCAATACTGGTAAAGCTTCCACCTGCGTAAACCGTTGTACCGTTCACAGCAAGGGAAAATATTCCGTAGTTTGCCAAAGGGTTCAAGATGCTATTTGCATTCGGGTCCCAGGGTAATACATTCCCTGTTGTTGCATCAAACGCGGCGATATAGTTGCGGCTCTGCATGCTAATGCTGGTGAAATTCCCCCCAGCATATACCATTGTCCCGCTCACCGCAAGGGCATTGACCCCACCATTTGAGCATGGAATCGGGTTCCAAGCTAATACATTCCCTGTTGTCGCATCCAATGCGGCGATGCAGTCGCGGCTCTGCCCACTAATGGTGTCAAACGCCCCTCCTACAAAAACCGTTGTTCCAATCAAGGCAAGTGCATAGACACCATCATAGCCATTCGCATTCGGATTCCATGGCAATGCATTCCCTGTTGTTGCATCCAATGCCGCGATATTATTGCGGCTCTGGCCGCCAATACTGGTGAATATCCCTCCGGCATATACAATTGTTCCGCTTACAGCAAGCGAAAAGACCCAGGGTTCAGGGTAGGGGGGATCGTCATAAGAAGAATAAAACCCGGCGCTCGGATTCCAGGCCAAGGCATTCCCTGTTGTCGCATCCAATGCGGCGATATGGCTGCGGTTCTGCCCTCCAATGTTCCAGAATTTCCCACCTGCATATACCGTGGTCCCGCTCACGGCAATGGCATAGACATCACTATAAGCATTCGGGTCCCAGGCAGTAGCATTCCCCGTTGTCGCATCTAATGCAGCGATATTGTTGCGGCTCTGCCCGCCAATGCTGGTAAAGCTCCCGCCTGCATAAACCGTTGTACCGCTCACGACCAAGGAAAGGACGCCATAGTTTGCAAATGGGTTATTGGTGATATTCGCATTCGGGTTCCAAGCCAGGGCATTCCCCGTTGTCGCACCCAATGCGGCAATGCCGTTACGGCTCTTACCGCCAATGCTGGTGAATTTTCCCCCGGTAAAGACCGTTGTCCCGCCCACGGCGAGGGAAAAGACACCGCTGTCCGCATCCGGATTCCAGGCGGGATCTACAATTCCGCTTGTTAAAATATGAGCAACATTATGGCGTGTCACCCCGCCAATAGATGTAAAAATTCCGCCAACAAACCAGCCGCCATTGCCATCCGCGCAAGCAGACCACACATTTCCATTGATTTTAGGAAAAGCAGGCGCAGGATCACCTGTCGAAGAATTAAAAGGAATCCCCCCGCCGGTATATGGACCCACAGTGGTAAAACTTCCGCCGATGTAAACTTTGTTCCCCGCAGGGGCAATCGCATTTACCGGACCATTGGTGACCCATGTGTTCGGGTTGCACGTGTCCGACGGCACGGCCTGCACCTGCGCGGCTATTGCCAGGGCAATGATAAGAGCGGGAAACTTTGTCATGGCGTTCTCCCTTTTTATAATGTATTTCGGGCGAAAAGCGGATAATTTGTCTTTCAATACTTAATATACCAATAAATTCGCTTCGCTGCAACCCGTCTTACAAAATAAGGTTTTCTGTTGGAAAACATGGGGTAAAAAAGCAGAAACGGCAGGTGCGGTTGCAAAATCGCTTCATGACGCGGTGAGAACGGTGGTAATACGGGAGGGAGAACATGCGAACCGTTAGGTGTAATAATGTAGTAAAACAAAATATCTGGGAGTTACCCCTAATCAACTGATGTTCGCGGGTGCGCCCAACGGAAGGATGAATCTTGCTACAGCCGGTACCCGGCCGCACCCATGAGGGGGTATGCCCCGAGACCCCGCAGGCCGAAGGCCGAGGAGGCTTGGGGCTAGGGGGATACCTCCCCCACCAGATATAAGAATTGACAAATAAAAGAACGAAATTACGCCCTGCCGCCCGACCCCGATCCGGAGCCGCTCCCAAGACCGGCATTGAGTTCTTCCCTTTCGGCAAGCGCGCTGAACCGTTTCTCGCTCGCGCCCAGGCCCCGCTTGAGACCGGCGCTGGACATGCGCAGCAATTCGTCGGTGCCTGCCAGTTCCCCGTCCTTGTTGGCGCTCAGACCGAAATGCGGGACATTGACAGCGTTCGAGCGGACGGCAAGAAAGAACCTGCCTTCTGCGGTGAGCAACCCGCATTCGACAAGGTATGTTTTGCCCGGCTCCGGAACGCGGACATACCAGTTGTTCGCGTACTCGTTGATTTCGATGTCGGTGTAGCCCTGCGCGTTGGAGCCGTCGTAATTCCTGCCGGTCACATCGTAGAGGCGCAGCAGCTTTTTGGAGGAATTATACGCGGCCGCGCCCATTTTTCCCTTGAGCGCGTTCCGCGAGGACCCGCTTATCTCCCAGTACACGAAAAGCCATTCCGGGTCACGCGGCAGGGCGCGCATGTAGGTGTCGTTGTACACGTCGGGAATGTCGGTGCGGAAAAAATATTTCGGCCCGCCGCCGCCAGGGGATTTCTCGGAAACAAACCGGTCTCCGGACTGCGGAGCCGCTGTTTTTAAAGGGGCGGCCGCAAGGCGCGCCGCCTTTTTGGTTTTGGGCGATATGGCTTTTTTAAGAGGAGTCGCCTTGCGAAGGGCGACTTTGCGTGGCGCTGATCTTTTAACGGCCGGCGCTTTTTTAAGCGCGGGCTTTTTTTTCGCATTCGGTTTTTTAAGAGCTGGCTTTGCTCTTTTCGGCTTTCCTTTTAAAAAGGCCTTCACAAACCTTGAGACGCCTTTTCCCGTTACTTTTTTTTCGGTTTTTGCCGCCATAATTTACCTCCCCTGATTACATTTTTATTAATCAGGATATTCATAATATAATAGGATGGAAAGATGACGACAAATGATTAGGGCAAGTATGATTCTGAAATTATTTGCTAAACCTTTATATTGGAAAGAGAATGACTGCGGCAATTTTCCCGTTACCCGCGCGTTAGGAACGACTGAAGGCCGCGCTGGAGCGCGGTGCTGCCCGGACCCGTGCGGTCCTCCGCCATCGGGCCGTGGCAGCCCGAGGCCAAAGGCCGAGACCGGAAGGAGGGCCGACCGTTTGCAGGCGGGCTGCCTGCAAACGGGAACGCCCAGATCTTATCATGCTTTTTAAATACTATTCCGCAGACGCCGCACCCTTTATTAATGCAAGAGCTATTTCATTTCTTTGTATCTGGTTGGTGCCCTCGTAGATCTGGGTGATCTTGGCGTCGCGCATGCGCTTTTCCATGGGATATTCGCGCATGTAACCATAACCGCCCATCACCTGCACCGCGTCCACCGTCACCCTCATGGCGGTGTCGGAGCAGAACAGCTTGGTCATGGCCGACTCCTTTGAGAACTTCTTTTCGCCTGCGTCAATGGTCCTCGCGGTCGCGTACATCAGGGCGCGCGCCGCCTCCACCTGCGTTGCCATGTCGGCGAGCATGTGCTGGATCGCCTGGAACGACGATATGGGCGTGCCGAACTGGACGCGTTCGCGGGAATATTTCACCGCTTCCTCGAGGGCGCCCGCGGCGATGCCGAGCGCCTGCGCGCCCACGCCTGGGCGCGAATAGTTGAGCGTGTTGATGGTCACGATGGCGCCCATGCCCTCGCGCGAAAGCAGGTTGCCTTTTGGTATTTTGCAGTCCTGGAACACGAGCTCGGTGGTGCTCGAAGCGCGGATTCCCATTTTGTCCTCGTGCTTGCCGAAGGTGAACCCCGGCGTTCCTTTTTCCACGATGAACGCGCTGATGCCGCGCGCGCCTTTCGCCGCGTTGGTCTTGGCCATCACCGTGTAGATCTCGGCGTTTTCGCCGTTGGTGATCCACTGCTTCGTGCCGTTGATCACGTACTGGTCGCCCTGCAGTACCGCCGTTGTCTTCATGCCGAGCGCGTCCGACCCCGCGTTGGCCTCGGTGAGGCCGAAGGCGGCGAGTTTCTTCCCCGCCGCGATATCGGGCAGGTATTTCTTTTTCTGCTCATCCGTGCCGAACAGGAGGATGGGAAACGTGCCGAGCGCCGTGGCCGCGATGGCGAGCGAGATGCCGCCGTCCACCTTCGACATTTCCTCAACCGCAAGGCAGAGCTCGAACACGCCGCCGCCGAAACCGCCGTACTGGTCGGGAATATACAGCCCGCACAGGCCGGCCTCCGCGGCCGCCTTCACCACGTCCCAGGGAAAAATACCGTCCCTGTCGTAATGCTCGCGCACCGGAAGGATCTTCTTGCGCGCGAGCTCCCGGGCGGTATCAACGATCATCTGCTGTTCTTCGGTTAAAAACCAGTTCATGGCAATGGTGCTCCTTTGCTGTTGATGATAGTTTCCCTGTTATACGAATGCATCGCTTCACGCGCCGCGTTCTGCTCGGCGATCTTCTTGTTGGGGCCCGAGCCATGGCCGAGCATGGTCCCGCCCACCTCAATCTGGATCGTGAACTCCTTGGCGTGCTCGGGCCCGCGCGACGACACCACCCGGTACCGGGGGATGCCGAAGCCGTCGCGCTGCGAAAGCTCAAGGATCCTGCTCTTATAGTTGATGTTGCTTTCGTCGCTGAGGAACAGGTCGATGCTGCCGAAAAGGAAGGCGGCCAGGAATTTTCTCGCCTTGCCAAGCCCCCCGTCGAGGTATATGGCGCCGAGCACCGCCTCGAACGCGTTCGACAATATTGACATGCGATGATCGCCGCCCGATTTCTTCTCCGAATACCCGAACAGAAGGTACTCGCCCAGACAGAGCGCCTGCGCGATCTCGCCGAGTATCTTGCGGCTCACGACAAGCGACTTTACCTTTGAGAGCTGGCCTTCTGATTTTTTCGGATACACATGGTAGAGGTGCTCCGTAATCAGGCAGTTGAGCACGGCGTCGCCGAGGAATTCAAGCCGTTCGTTGGACTGCAGCCCCTTCTTGTCGTCGGGCCCCACGCTCGACTTGTGCGTGAGCGCCAGAGTGAGAATATCCCTGTTCCGGAACCTGTAGCCGATCGTTTTCTGGCATTTCACCAGGGACGGGCCGCCGTTGCCGGATTTTCTAAAGGGGAAAATGAGCCTGAGAAGGTTGCCGGGCTGTTTACGCCGATTCATATTTTCCAGCAACCAGCGATACATTGTGGCCGCCGAAGCCGAAGGAATTGCTCATGATGTAGCGCACCTTCCGTTTCACGGCCGTGTTCGGGGTGTAGTTCAGATCGCAATCGGGATCGGGGTCTTCGTAGTTTATGGTGGGATGGATGGTGTCGCTGCAGAGCGACATGACCGAGGCGACGAATTCGATACCGCCGGACGCGCCCAGAAGGTGGCCGGTCATGGACTTGGTGGAGCTGATGTTGACTTTTGCGGCATGCTCGCCGAAAACTTTTTTAATCGCGATGGTCTCGAGCTTGTCGTTGAGTTCGGTGGACGTGCCGTGCGCGTTGATATAGTCTATGTCGCCGGGCGCAAGCCCGGCGGACGCCAGCGACATGGTCATGGCGCGCTGCGCGCCTTCGCCGTCGGGTGCCGGTGCCGTAAGGTGGAACGCGTCTCCCGTTGCCCCGTATCCCAGCAGCTCGCAGTAGATGTGCGCCTTGCGGGCGAGCGCGTGCTCGAGCGTTTCAAGCACGATGATGCCCGAACCCTCGCCCATGACAAACCCGTCGCGCTTTTTGTCGAACGGTGAGCTTGCTTTCTGGGGATTGTCATTGCGCGTGGACAGCGCCTTGAGCGAGCAGAACCCGGCATAGGCCAGCGGCGTTATGGCGGCTTCGGCACCGCCGGTGACGGCGACATCCATCATGCCGGCTTTGAGCATCAGAAACGAATCGCCGATAGCATGTCCGGCCGATGCGCAGGCGCTCACCGCGCTGAAGTTGGGGCCTTTGAACCCGTACCCGATGGAGACCCTGCCTGCGGCCATGTCGGTGATCATCATGGGAATCAAAAACGGCGACACGCGCCCCGGACCACGGGTAATTAGTTTGGTGTGCTCGTTTTCCAGCGTCCTGAGGCCACCCACGCCGGAACCGATGATGGTGCCGATGCGGGTGAGGTCTTCCGCGGCAAGATCGAGCTTCGCGTCCTTGATTGCCATGTCGGTCGCGGCAATCGCGAAAAGGATGAAGCGGTCGGTCCTGTTGACTTCCTTGAGGTCCACGAGATTGGTAAAGTCGAGGTCATGCACCTCTCCCGCGATCCTGGATTGATAGTTCGTTGTGTCGAAGGACGTGATAGGGCCAATCCCGGATTTCCCCGCGCACAGGGAATCCCAGAACGACTGCACGGTATTGCCTACCGGGCTCACCACTCCCAAACCAGTGACCACGACTCGTTTCGACATTACAGGGCGGCTTTCGTTGGGTTTAAAGCTTTTTCTCGAGATAGTCGATGGCGTCTTTCACGGTACGAAGTTTTTCCGCGTCTTCGTCCGGAATCTCGATGTCGAACGCATCTTCAAAAGCCATGATGAGTTCGACCTGGTCGAGTGAATCCGCGCCAAGATCTTCGACAAACGAAGCCTGCGGCGTCACTTTGTCATCGGAAACACCAAGCTTCTCCGCGATAATCTGCTTAATCTTGGTTTCTTTCTCGCTCACACTGAACTCCTTTCGAGAGTGTTAAACAATACGCATTGAAAATTTTAACCACTATAAAATGATAATTTCCGCATCACATTACAAGCCCGCCGTCCACGGTAATCACCTGCCCGGTGATGTAATCGGACAGCGACGACGATAAAAACAGCACCGCGTTCGCGACATCGAGCGGGGACCCCAGCCTCTGCATGGGGATCTGCGACGCAAGCTTCTCCCTGTCGGGCGCGGAAAGCTTGTCGGTCATGGCGGTCTGGATGAACCCCGGCGCAACGGCATTCACCTGGATGTTGCGGCCCGCGAATTCCTTTGCAAGCGTCTTGGTGAGCCCGATGAGCCCGGCCTTTGACGCCGAATAGTTGGCCTGTCCGGCGTTCCCAATGAGGCCGACCACCGAGGCTATGCTGACGATTTTACCGCAGCGCGCTTTCATCATCAGGCGCGAGACTTCTTTACAGCACAGGAAGGCGCTCTTAAGGTTGATGGCAAGCACTAGGTCCCAGTCTTCCTCTTTCATCCTCACAAGAAGGCCGTCGCGTGTGATGCCGGCGTTGTTGACGAGGATGTCGATTGCGGAAAACTGCGCGCAGAATGCCGCAACCACCTCCGCGATGTCTGCGGCTTTCGACACGTCGCAACGCAGGGCCATTGCCTTTGGGCCCAGCGCCTGGATCTCCGCCGCGGTGCTCTGGGCGGTGACAAGGTCCACGTCACATACTCCGATGTTTGCGCCTGCCCTGGCCAGTGTCAGAGCGATCTCCCTGCCGATGCCGCGGCCCGCGCCGGTCACCAGTGCATTTTTTCCCGATAGTTGCATCACGTCGTTTTCCCGGCAAGCCCTTGTTATAACAAAATCAAATCAATAATTATTGAGCGCGACAAACATCCCTCAGCGAACCATTGAATATACGTTTTCAACTGTTCCGCACGGAATAACATTTAAAGACGCATTGCATTTTTTAACAAGGCCGGCAAGCACGGTGCCGGGGCCTGTTTCACACAGGATGCCGGGAGCATTCCCGGATAGAGCGGCGACCGTATCAACCCACTTTACCGGCGAGGTTAGCTGCCTCACAAGAAGCTTTTTAATGGCCGCGCCCGATTTCTCGGGCTGGGCCGTCACGTTTGCGATCACCGGGCAGGCGGGGTCTGAAAAAGCAACGGGCGCGATAAAGGCCTCGAATTCACCAGCCGAAGGAGCCATGAGCGGCGAATGAAAGGCTCCGCTCACCGGCAGCATTACGGCGCGTTTCGCGCCGGCAGCTTTACACGCCTCGCACGCCTTCGTCACGGCCGGTGTTTCGCCCGAAATAACGGTCTGTTCCGGGCTGTTCTCATTTGCGCACACAACGATACCGCCCACAGCCGCAATCGCCTCCTTGATTTTCTGTTTGGAAAGCCCGATGATCGCGGCCATGGAGCCTGGCGCTTTCTGCCCGGCGGCGGCCATGAGTTCTCCCCTTTTTGCCACAACGGAAAGCCCGTCGCGGAAAGAAAATACACCTGCCGCGTACAGCGCGCCGTATTCGCCAAGGGAATGTCCGGCGGTACACGAGGGGATTATCCCTTTTTCCTTAAGAAAGTCGCAGACAAGCGATTCAAGGGTGAAAAGCGCGGGCTGGGTATTCTGGGTCTGGGTAAGCAGTTCTTCGGGACCGTTGAAAATAATGTGCGCGAGATCGCGGCCCAGCACCTGGTTGCATTCGTCAAAACGGCGGCGCGCCAGATCGGAAGAATCGAAAAAATCACGGCCCATGCCCACCTTCTGGGAGCCCTGGCCTGGAAATAAAAACGTATATTTCATTCAACTGACTCCATCTTTTCAAACTTATAATTACATTGTTGACAGTTGAAAATTGTCAGTTGACAGCGGGTTCGTCGGAATTCTTTTTTTACCGTCAACCGGAAACTGTCAACCGTCAACTAGAATCTTACTACCGCGCTGCCCCACGCCAGGCCGCCCCCGAGCGACGTGAACACGGCCACGGTCCCGTCTTTGATTCTCCCTGCCTTCCATGCGTCTTCGAGCGCCAGCGGGATGGAGGCAGACGATGTATTGCCGTACCTGTCGAGGTTCGTCACCACTTTTTCGCGCGGCATGCCAAGGTGCCTGGCTATGGCGTCGATGATGCGTATGTTCGCCTGGTGCGGGACAAGAAGGTCAACGTCACTGATGCGCAGGCCCGCCTTGCACAGGCATTGTTCCACGGCTTCGCTCATGAGGCGCACCGCATATTTGTAAACCTCGTTGCCGTTCATTTTCATATGGCGGGGCTCGCCCCAGGCCGGTAGGTACAATACGTCCCCAAGCGCGCCGTTGCTCTCCAGGCAGGTGGACAGTATTCCCCTGTCGCCACCGCTGTGCTCTTCAACAACAACCGCGCCGGCCCCGTCGCCGAACAGGATGCAGGTGGCGCGGTCTTTCCAGTCGAGCGTCTTGGAGATGACTTCCGCGCCCACCACGAGGATCCGTTTGCACTGGCCCGACAGAATCAACGAATTGGCAATGGAAAGGCCGTACACGAACCCGGCGCATGCGGCCGAGACGTCAAAGGCGCAGGCATGCGTGTTGCCGATATACTGTTGTATCTTGCAGGCCGTGGACGGAAAAAAATAATCCGGCGTGAAGGTGGCGCAGATGATGCCGTCGACGTCCTGCGGCAGGCACCGGGCGCTCCTGAGCGCGGCCAGTGCGGCCTTGCCGCCCAGTTCATAGGCCTTCGCGTCCTCGCCCTTCGCAAACACGCGGCGGGTGCGGATGCCGGTGCGCGTGGTGATCCATTCATCCGATGTGTCAAGAAATTTCTCGAGATCGCTATTGGTAAGGACCCGTTCCGGGACGCTGCTCCCCACTGAGACGATCCGCGCGCGCCGCCGTTGTGTCACGTTATTGCATGCCTTTCACATCCGAAATCATGGTGTCTGCCAGCACGTTTTTCCGCACCGTGGTCATCGCGGTGATGATCGCATTCGCAATCGCCCGCGCCGTGGAGCTCCCGTGCGCCTTGAGCACGATGCCCCGTATGCCGAGAAACGGCACTGCGCCGTAATTCTCGGGATTAAGCACGCCGTCCATGGCGCCGTGTATCGTCTCCATGAGCCCGGCATTTTTCGCCAGCACGCTTTTCGCAAGAAGGTGGAAGCTTTCGGCCGCCTTAAGCAGGACATTGCCGGCAAACCCGTCGCACACCACCACGTCGGCCTCTCCCTGCAAAACACCAGAGCCTTCGATGAAGCCGGCATAGCCCTTGCAGAGTTTTTCGAGTTTCTGCCCTACCTCCAGAAGTATCTTTGTGCCTTTCGTCGGCTCCACGCCTATGTTGAGCAGCTTGAGCCTTGGCGTGGAAAGGGCGAAGTATTTCTTGACATACGAATAACCCATGATGCCAAAGGAAACGAGATGGTCGGCCCGACAGTTGAGGTTCGCGCCCACATCGAGGAGCAGCACGGGCCGCTTGCCGGTGGTAGGCAGAAACGCCGCGAGCGCGGGCCTCAGCGCGCCTTTCTGGCGGCCGAGGATAAACAGCGCCGCGCCCATCAGGATGCCGGTGTCCCCGGCGCTGATCGAGGCGTCGACCATGCCCTGCTTCTGGAGCGTGACGATTTTAATAACCGGTGCGTCCGCCTTTGTTTTCCAGACCCGTGACGGTGTGTCGCCCGGCACCACCATGTCGCTGCAATGCTCAATAAACAGGCGCCCCTTCTCCTCCTGTTCCGAAATCCCCGCTTCCCTTAAAAGCGCACGGATTTTCGATGCATCGCCGCAGAGGTAAGCGGTAAAAGGTTCGCGGATGAGGCGTCTGGCTTCAATGATCCCGTTAATGATCACTCTCGAGCCATTGTCGCCGCTCATCACATCAATGGCCAGGCGGATTGGACGCATTGTCAATCTTGTTTTTGTAAAGGGTTCGTTACAGGTACAATGTTAATCTTCCGGCTGGATTCGTTCCGTGCCTGCATAAAAACCGCAGTTCCCGCATATGCGGTGGGCTCTTTTCGGCTGTTTGCAATGGGAGCACAATGTGGGAGCCGTGGGTTTCAGCTTGAAATGCGTCCTGCGCTTGTCCCGTCTTGTGCTCGATATTCGCCTCTTTGGAAGGGCCATTATTCCTCCTGTTTGTTATATCCGAGTGTCGTTGTTTCTATTTTTTTGCCTGCAACTTCTTCAGCGCTTCCCAGCGCGGATCAACCGCCTTGTCGTATTCCACCGATACTGCCGGATCACTCCCGGCCGGTATCCCCCTGCACGATTCGGAACACAGGGGCTTCATTGGAAGCGAAACCAGTATCTCCTCAAAAATCAGCGGGGCCAGGTCAACCGTATCGTCGGCATCGCTGAAAATAAGATCCACGTCTTCTTCAGGCAGCGCATTGCGCGCCGGTACGCGCGATTTCTCCTGGAGAACAATCCGGAATTCTCCGGCAACAGGGCATATGACCGGCGCGAGGCACCGGGAGCACTGCGCCTTGACAACGCAGTCGTAGGCGAGCCGGATGTGTATCTGCGACTGCAAACGGTCAATTTCGGCAATGCAAGAAACATCTCCGGCCGTGACAAGCCATTCGGCTTTTTCACCGATCACCGGCACGCTTTGAGAAAGAACGCTGTGTCCTTCGGGTATTTTTTGTATCGATAACAGCATGATAGCAAATCTCTCAAAATAATTCCCCAGGCCAAAAACTGTCAAGCAAACAATGCTGAATTCCCTGCCCGGCAAAAAAAGCCGAAGCGGGCCATGGCTTCCGGAAAAACAGCCATGGTCCGCTTCAGGCGGGCAGACATCCGGCCAACTGCGGGCCTACTGGGTGTTAAGCGCGGCGATGGCTGCGCTTGCCTTCTCAAGGTTTTCGTGCGCGGTCCTTGCTTTCTGCCGCATGATGCGCTCGCGCAGTTCCTCCTGGGCGGAATCTTCGGCCTTATAGTACATGACAAAATACTGTCCTGCCTCGGTAAGCAGGGTGAGTGCGTCTTTTATCTGGGTGGCGCTTTGCGAAAAAGCGTTGTCGGTAATGGCGATTTTCCCGAACTCGGCGCCAAGATCTTCACAGCGCCGCCGTGTATCGGCTGCCCGGCCCACAAGCGCATCCAGCTCCAGGGCCTGGTCGCGCAGGTCGGTGTTCATCATCTGCGAGGCAAGGGCGTTGCCGCTCGTGACGATGGTATTGAGCCTTCCGGCAATGCCGAGCCTGTCTTTATTTTGCTTCATCGCGCTCTGGTATTGCTGCTCCTTTGAGGCCACCTGCTCCTCGGCATTGTTCTTCTCAAGCTCAAGGCGTTTTAGCTCTTCCCTGTTCCGGGTGTTCTGGTCGTTGTTGACATATTGGACCGTGACCCAGACGGTGCCGGCCAGTATCACGGTGGCAATGAGATACGAAATGGAAAGCCGGGTGGGACCGTGCGAATTGATCGCGACCATGTACGATAGAAGGGTTATTCCGGCCAGAACGACAAGAAGAAGAATTTCCACGCTCATAGTCTGGTGTCCTTGTTAAATGTTTGAAGTTCCCTTATAGCGAAAATATAGAACTTATCACCGCGCATTGCAAATGGGAGGCATTGTTTCAGGTTTAAAACGGAAGATCGTCGGAAGCGCCCGTTGCAGCGCCAGCGGCCGGGGCCGGGTCAATTTCCCCCGACGAGTCCGCAACCATCTCCGGCGCGGAGGTGGCCGCCTGGGGCCCGGAGCCGCCGGGGCTGCCCAGAAACTGAACGGTGTTGGCGACGATCTCGGTGCGGTATTTTTTATTCCCGTCCCTGTCGTCCCACGAACGGGTGGTAATCCTTCCCTCAATATAGGCGGACCTGCCTTTTTTGAGATACTGGTTGACCACTTCAGCAGTTTTCCCGTATACAACGATGTTGTGCCATTCGGTATGGTCCTGGCGCTGCCCGTTTTTGTCGGTCCTGCGCTCAGTTGTCGCCAGGGAAAAATTTGCAACCGCCTGGCCGCTGGGCAGATATTTAAGCTCCGGGTCTTTTCCAAGATTACCAATGAGAATTGCCTTGTTTACGCCTGCCATGGTGATCCTCCGCAATAAGGCTGAAGTGCAGAAAGTGCGAATTTTGTGCTGTAATAAACTACATTATGTGCTGCGGGAAAACCACTCCAAGAAGAGCGCTGGGAAAAGGTCTTTACAAAGCCGGGCCCCGCTATTTGCTGGTTGTATCGAGGTTCAGAAAAATGATTATCCCTGCCGCGACAATCGCAAGAGAAAGGGAAAGGCCGACAAAAAAAGACATGAAAAAATGAGCCTTCTTTTCTTGTGCCATCCTTTCCTGATAGGACTCCATTTTTTTCCAAATGGTAATGCGAAGCGCAGTGTGGTTGTGCAGCGTCACGTTATAATTCCATACCATCTCCTTCGATGGCCCCTTATCAAGAATGAAGACCATCCTCGTCATCACCCCGGAAAGCGCCATTTTTGTCTCAACGGCCCTTATCTTGAGGTCCTTGAACGGGCTCTCAGCCGGGAAACTCACTTCCGGCGTAATGAGCAGATTGTCAATAAATTCGATGACCACCGCATTGAGAAGATTGTCGTAATACGACGAGTAGTTTGCCGGCTTTTCCTGAAAGAAGCAATCCAGAGTGTAGAAAAGGCTGTCGCCGTGGATCGAGGGTGCGCTGCAAAGCCGTACCGAATCAATATGGAACATTTGCGCGGAAAGGTTTTGTGCCGCCGGCAGCAAAAGAACGGCGCAGAGGACCGCGCCCCTTGCAAATGAATTTATTTGAAGTTTCCGGTCATGGTTATATCTTACCCAAATTATATGTATTTTTACATAAAGAAACGATAGAAATATCTTTTGTACGGTCCCGGCAGAAAAAACAAACTTGTTTCCGCAAGGCATTCGCAAAACGCCTTTTTATATAATGCGTTTGCCGGAAAGGGGTTATGAAATTTAAAGTTTCTGATTTTCTCAAACGCAAAATGTCTGCACTGCCGATAACGATGCTAACTGCCTACGACTGCCCCTTTGCCCGCATCCTGGATGAATGCGGCATTGACGCGGTGCTTGTGGGCGACAGCGTGGGCGCGGCCGTACTGGGATACAATAGCATCACACGGGTCACCATGGACGATATGCTTCATCATCTCGCCGCGGTAAAAAGGGGCATTGAGCATACGTTTGTTATCGGCGACATGCCGTACCGTTCCTATGCTACTCCTTCCCTGGCCGTGAAAAACGCCCGCAAATTTGTTAAAAGGGGCGCAGAAGCGGTAAAAATGGAAGGCGGCGCTAAAATCATCAAACAGGTTGAACTGCTGCGCAAAAAGGGGATCCCGGTATGCGGCCACCTGGGGTACCTGCCTCAGTCCGGCGCAAGGCCCGGCGTTGTCGGAAAAACGTTTGAAGAAGCAAAGCGGCTTGTCAATGATGCTTTATTGCTCCAGGACGCCGGAGCGTTCATGATCGTACTCGAGCTTGTGCCAGTCCAGCTTGCCCGGCACATTACCCGACTTCTCCGCGTCCCCACCATCGGCATCGGCGCAGGCCCGTTCTGCGACGGCCAGGTGCAGGTGCTGCACGACATGTTGGGACTTTCTCCCAAAACGTATAAGCATGCCAAGGCATATACAAATGGGAAAGAGGTCTTCTCAAATGCAGTCAGCCGGTATATTGGGGAAGTAAGAAAAAGATCATTTCCGACGAGGGCAAATGCATCAAGCCTGGATGATAATGTCATGCAAGAGTTAAGGGATTGGATAAAAAATAAGTAATCTGGTGGGGAAACCGTAACCGGTTTCCCCTGGCCCCCGGCTTCCGGCGTTTCACGCCGGCGATCCGGAGGCACACCCCTTCCAGCAAAGGTGCGCGCCAAGGGCGCTCGACTTGCGCTCGCGCG
>Ga0182027_10000494_pt1 | contig 68815 bp, 58 predicted proteins | sample 712E1DmetaG_FD_121300 | JGI IMG/M metagenome (GOLD analysis project Ga0182027, IMG submission 121300) | Permafrost microbial communities from Stordalen Mire, Sweden - 712E1D metaG (Illumina Assembly) | ecosystem: Environmental > Terrestrial > Soil > Wetlands > Permafrost | place: Sweden...
CGCCAATCGCGGACCTGGTGGGTCCCGGGAGTCCGGCTCTGCAATTAGCGCCGCAGGAAGCAGATTCTGTCGGTCCACTCCCAGATTCGAGCTTCCTTTGCCAGACGGGTCAGCGCCCAAACCAGTCCGCCGATGTCCGACGGGGCGATGGTCTTGTCGTCCACGAAGATCGCGCCGGCATGGTGGCGCCCTTCCTCCATCCAGGTCTTGAGCAGCGGCGGAATCGTCCGCCGGTCGTAGGTCACCAGCGACAATCGGCCGGCGGCGGCCTCTCTTAGGCAGGCGGCGTCATCCTGCCCGAAAAAGCTGCCCCCTTCCCACTCCGCCATGGAGTGAGCGACAATCGCACGACCCCGGCGGCGCGCCGGCGACCGGTCCCCAGTTAGAACGTGAAGACGGGGCCGAACTCCGTCCGATGATCCTGCCATTGGTTGCTCGGGTGGCCGGCGATGGTATAGCTCAAGCCGGGCGCCAGGCGGGTGGCGTAGATCGATTGTTCGAAGCCGAATGAGCACCAGGCGTTGAGCTTGTAGTACAGGGTCGCGGCAAACAGCTTGCCCATCAGAAGAGGCAAGGGAGACAGCACGTTGGCGGCGGGGCCGGCATTCTTATTCAAAAGGTCGGTGCGCACCACCTGGTCCTTGCCCACGTGCAGATAGAGCTGCCAGCCGGCGTTGCGGCCTTTCGGATTGGCGTTGAACCAGCGGGAAAGCGGAAGTCCGAGGTTGACGAATCCGCCAAACGCGCGAATCGGCCGTTGCGGAGCGACCACGACTTGTCCAGCGGAGTTCGTCGCCAAAGTCGGGGCGCCTGCCGCGGCCAGCGGACCGCCATCGACGCTGCTGTAGGTGGCCGGGTTCGACAGCCCGGCCGTGTCGGTGAAGAACGAGTTGACTTGACCGCCGAAGAAGAAGCGCAGATCGCCGCCGAAATAGGCGCTCGCCACGAGGGTCGCCCAGCGAGTCGGCAATTGCACGGCGAGTTGGTTTCCGTACATCTTGCTGGAAGTGGTGAAGCCGTTGGGGAAGGCGCGCTGGTAAGCCGCCGGACCCGCGCCCATCGCATCGCTGGTGACAATCGACTTGCGGCTGGCATAGAATCCGCTCCAGATGAGTTGGGCGGGAGCAACCGCCGGCGCTCGGTCTAGCTGGAACTGCAGAACCGCTCTGGCTTCCGACTCGGGACGGCCGGAATCTGCGCCCTCACGCTCGGCTTGCGCGATTTGGCCGGCCAATCCGAGCGAACCGAGCTTTTCAATCTGGCCGGTGCTCGGCATCATGATCGCAAACTCGGGAGAGAACTTGAAATTCCGCGAGCCCCCGAGCTTCCTGATCATGCCGACGCGCATTTGCGGAGAGCGCTCGTAGACGTCGCCGTAGTAGGCGCCCAGGAAGGTGGTCTCGAAGAGGTTAGGCAAGGCGCTCGATCCGAACAGAGTCCAATCCTGTCCCCCTTCGAAGAAGAGGCTGGTCTTGCCGGTGGCGGCGAAATCCATGCGGACGTACGCCAGACGCAACTGAAAGGCATTGCTTCGAATCGAGGAGATGTCGCGATTATCGGTTTCGCTGAAGTTGCCTTCGTAGTCGCCTTCGACGCGGCCCGTGACGGTGAACCTCTTGGAAGCGTCCGGCCATTCGAGATTCACGCCGAAACGAGTGGCGCGCGCCTTGAGGTGAAACTCCGGGTCGGCCGTGGGGCCGGTGTTCGTAATCGAGGTCGATCCCAGAAACACGCCCAGAAACGGGAAGTCGTCGCCGTTGGGAGAACTCGAATCGTATACCGCCGACGTCTTGACGAATCCGTAGGGCGTGACCGCCACGGGGCCGGCCTTGAATGCCGGGATCAAACCGTCTTTCACGGGCGGGTCGAGGGGAAGCACGCGCAAGGGCGCGATCGCCGGAATCACGGACGGAGCCGCCGCGGCAACTACCGGCGCCGGGAGCGGCTTGGGCTGTTCCGCCACGGCGCGCGCCGCGGACGCCGGCGGCCGGACCGCCGGAGCGGCGAGCGCCGAAACATCCGAAGCGTTCAGCAGACCCTTGCGGGAGAGCGCATTGAGCAGAGCCTGGACTTCCGTCCCCGGCTTAGTCTCCTGGATGGACTTCGCCTCCGCGGGCGTGAGAACTCCCTTCATCACGAGAATACCCAGCAAAGCGGTAATATCCCCGTTTCCCATGGCCGGCGCCTTGGCCGCGGCATCAATCGCAGCCGTGACTTGCGCGGAGGAAGGCAAACAAACAGCGGTAAGAATGAGTACGGACGCGACGCCTAGGAACAGCGTACGTCGAAATAGCGACTGGGACACTGGACGACTCCTCTCGGCTCGTTCGCATTGGCAGGCATGGGGAGTCGACTGCGAGAATATTCGATGGCCCCGGGATCGGACGACGGAACCGGCCCGACCAACCATCGCAACGGAGGCCTCGCTGGCAACCTGGTCTTCACTTACTGGTCTTCACTTACAGCCATCCGACCAAGTTGTCGCCCCTGTCTCAGCCCCTCAATCCGTTCTCGACAACGCGAGTGCGGATCGTCAAATAAACGAAACCAAGGGAATTGTCACATGGAACCAGCTTACCTATCAATAGAGAAAAAGGCAGTTCTCTATTGGCTTAAATACCTTAGAAACGATGAGTGAAAAATGCAGAAACATGTGGGGGGAATATAGGGAACAAATGAGGGGGGAGCCTGTCAACTCGATAGGCCAGTTATGAAAAGCGCCGCAGAGCGCCTACCTTGAGTTAATAGCCTCGGACTATCGATGTATGGCCTAATGTTTTCGCCCCGGCGAGAGCATCGACTGTCACTCGGCGGCGGGCAGAGTGAAACAGAGCGTCGATCCCGGGGCGGGGGCCGGCTCCATCCACATTCGGCCGCCATGCCACTCGACGGCCCGCTTGCAGAATGCGAGACCAAGTCCGTTTCCGGGGTATTCCCTGCCGTGCAGGCGCCGGAATGCCGCGAAGATGCGATCCCGAAAAGCGGGCTCGATGCCGGGGCCGTTGTCTTGCACGGAGAATACCCAATCCGGGTCCCCTCGCCGGCATGCAACATGAACGCGCGGAGAAGGCGCATCGCAGTATTCGATGGCATTGCGAATCAGATGGACCAGAACCTTGGTCAGCGTGTCGGAGTCTCCCATCACAGCCGGCAGAGGGTCGCAGTTGACGATGGCGCACCGTTGCGCGATGCGCTCGTCGAGCGAGAGCAGTGCGCGGTCAAGGACCGCTTGCATGTCCGTGCGGGAGAACTCCCGCCGGCCGGCGCCGATAGCCCAGTAATCCACCACGCCGGTGAGCAGCGACTGCATGCCGGCCGCCCGCTCGCGGATGCGTTCGAGGAATGCGCCGGCGCCGGGATCGAGGCCGCCGGCGCACGTTTCGGCCATCAGTTGAGCGGACAAGGCGACGTCCCGGAGGGATTCGCGGAGATTGTGCGCGGCCATCGAAATGAATTCTTCAACCTCGGCGCCGGCGCGCTCCGACTGGCGCTGGGCAGCGATGCATCGCTCCGTTTCCGTCTCTAGCGCCTGACGCAAGCGTTCGATTTCGGCGTCCGCGCGCTGCAAGTCAGTGTCGCTCAATTTCCGTCCCCCCTTTGGGAATGGTGAACTTGAATGTGGCGCCCGCCCCCGCTTCGGATTCCACCCAAATCCGTCCAGCCTTGCGCTCGACGATCTTTTTGCAAAGCGCCAGGCCTATCCCGGCGCCCGGAATCTCGTTTCCATGCAAGCGCCGGAACATGCCGAATATCCGGTCGGCGTCCTGTGGATCGATGCCGATGCCGTTATCGCGCACGGCGAACAACCACCCTTCGCCGTGTTTTTCCGCCGAGACGTGAATCCTGGGCGGCGCCGCGCTTCTGTACTTGATCGAATTGGAAATGAGATTCTGGAAGAGCTCCGTCAGCATAACGTCCTCGGCCAGAACAACCGGCAACGGATCTGAAGTCACCAAGGCGCCGCTCTCCGCAATGGCCGCGTGGAGGTTCAGCAGCGCTTTGGCGAGAACGGCCCCGCAATCGATCGAAGCGAAGCCGCCGCGCTCCCGCCCGTTGACCTCCCAATAGGCCAGCATGGCCTTCAGCAGGGCTTCGATTCGCAAGGCGCCCTCGACGGAATAGGAGATGAACTTGTCGGCCTCTTCGCCCAGCTTGCCGGCGTACTGGCGCCCCAGAAGCTCGGTGAAGTTCACGACCATCCGCAGAGGCTCCTGCAAATCGCGGGTGAGAGCGTAGGCAAAGCGCTGCAACTCGGCATTGGTTGCGCGGAGGGCTTCTTCGGCGTGTTTGCTCTCCGTGACGTCTTCGATGGCCAAGAGAATGGCGCGCGCCCGCGCATTCGGGTCGAATATCTCGCTAGCGTTGAGGAGCATCACTTTTCGGCCAACGCGTTCAAATTCGTGGGTCACCTCGAAATCGCGGAAGGTGGAGTGCGAGGGGATAATGTTCTCGATCAGCTCGCGCAGCTTCGGAATGTTCCTTTTCCCGCGCGGCTCGCAATTCTTCGTTGCCGGCGGTCGAGGCTGTCACAGGCGGAAATGCGGGCCGCCTAAGCCGGCGACTACCAGTCTTCTTTGCCACTCTCCACCATACAACTTTCTCGCCGTAACGGAGGGACGTCTTCCACCGCGGCGGCGGCGCCAAGCCGGCGCGGGCGGGGCCGCCGTCAGACGGCGCCGTGAGCGGCGAGCAGGTCCCTGATAGACTCGCCGATCTGCATGAATTGATCGAGACCGGACGGCTTGGTCATGAACTCGAAGACTCCCAGGTTCTTGAGCATCGCCTCGTCGCGCGAGGACCGGGAAGAGCTCCAAACGCAGACGGGAACGCCGGCGAGGTGGCCGGCACCGCGGATCTCACGCAAGATGTCCTCGCCGGTGTACTTCGAGAGGTTCAAGTCCAGCAGAATCAGGTTCGGAATGGGCGCCTCCGCATAAGCTCCCTGGCGGCGTATGAAAGCGAGGGCTTGGTCGCCGGTGGGCAGGTGGACCAGATCGAATCGAAACCGCTGCCGTTTCAGGGCGCGGTCGAGAAGGAAGACATCCGAGGCGTTGTCCTCAATTACCAGGATTCGGGCCGGGGATGCGGTCATACCAGGTTCACAGCCGACTCCGCATCGCTCTTCATTGTCTCACACTCGAACGCGCCGAAGGTCAATAGGGAACATCCCGAGGTCCGTCCGCTTGACGCCCGATCGGCGTTCCGATTTCTTCTCCTACCCGTGAACCGCTTGGTAGAATAGTGAGGCGATGAAACGAGTGCCTGCGGTCACGGGCCGGGTCCTCATCGTCGACGACGATGCGCGACAGCGCGCCGTGCTGGCGGGGATGCTTCCCAACGGCGACTTCGATACGCGGGTCGCGGCCGACGGGCAGGAGGCGCTGGAACGCCTGGCCGACTTCAACGCAGACGTCATCGTGTCGGATCTGATCATGCCGCGCATGGACGGCTTCGAGCTGCTGCGGCGCCTGAAAGAACGCGGCGACCTCACTCCGGCGATCGCTCTCACGGGCTTTGGCAGCATGGAAAAGGCGCTGTCCGCCGTCCATGACCTCGGGGCCTTCTGGTTCCTGGAGAAGCCGGTGGAACCGCGCGCCTTCAAGATACTCCTGGAACGCGCCATTCATCACAAGAGAAGCCTGCAAAAGACCGAGGAACTGAGACGCGATCTGAGCGTTCGAGGCGTACTCGGCGAGTTGGTGGGAACCTCTCCGGCGATGCAGCGGATCTTCTCGCTGATCCGGCAGATAGCGCCCACGTCGGCGCCGGTATTGATCCGTGGAGAGAGTGGCACGGGGAAGGAGTTGGTGGCACGGGAAATCCATAAGTGCAGCGCCCGCGGCGATGGGCCTTTCGTCCCGATCAACGCGGCCGCCTTGCCCGAGGCGCTGGTGGAGAGCGAACTATTCGGCCATGAGAAAGGCGCGTTTACGGGCGCTTTGGAGCGCGCGGCGGGCTGCTTTGAGCAGGCCGACCAGGGCACTCTGTTTCTGGACGAGATCGGCGAGATGCCGGCCGCCACCCAGCCCAAGCTGCTGCGCGTGCTGGAGGATTTGCGGGTGCGGCGGCTGGGCGGAAGGGAGGAGATTCCGGTAAACGCGCGCATCCTGGCGGCCACCAGCCAGGATCTGGGGACGCACTTGCGCGAAGAACTCTACTATCGCTTGAGCGTATTCCAGATAGTGCTGCCGCCGCTGCGGGAGCATAAGGAAGATATCCAACCGATCACCGATGTCCTGCTGCAGAACCTGAACAAGAAGCATGGCACGCGCGTAACGGGGGTGGATTCGGATGTCATCGAGGCTTTCTTCCAGTACAACTGGCCCGGGAATGTGCGGGAGTTGCGCAACGTGCTCGAGCGAGCCGTCATCGTGGCGGGCGAAGGGGCAATCCGGCTGGCGGACCTTCCCATCCCCGGGATCGGAGTAAGCCCGGGGCCGTACGCCCGGCCAGCGTCCGGCAATGCAGGTACGGTGGTCCTCCAGCCTGGTCGGCCGCTCATGCATTTGGAGGAGGCTTACATCAGGCTGACGCTCGAACACGTGCGCGGCAATCGCAGGCGCGCCGCCGAGATGTTGGGGATCAGCCTGCGGACGCTGCAGAACCGGATCGCGGCCTTGCGCGATGTGGAGCAGACGGCGAATCAGGACGCGTGAACGGCTTTCCGCCGGCGGCGGCGCCGATGCCTGTCCACACTCCCGCGTAGCACTGAATCCGTACCGCGATGTCTCTGGGGCGCGCCCAGGGCCATGCGGACGCCGATCTCCCGGGTCTGCTGCGTCACCAGGAACGACAAGACGCCGTACATGGACGGCGCGAACGTCCTCGATGGCGCGCACCCGTGTCCCGAATTACGCGCGGTTCCACTGCTCGCGCATAGCCAGGCGGCTGTCAAGCTCGTCTTGCCATTCGGACTCGCAACCGCGCCGCCGCAGCCAATCCCGGATTTCAAGGGGGAAATAGCCAAAGGCGAACACGAATGGAGGCCGCGGAACAGACGGGAAGCCGGCCTCACGGGGCGGTATTGCATTCATGAGTGTATTCAGATACATTGATGAATATGAACGAGCGACGCCTCACGCGCAGGGAAAGCCGGGATCTGACGCGGGTCAAGCTCCTCGAAGCCGCCGAACGGGTGTTCGTGCGCGCGGGTTTCGATGGAGCTTCGGTGGAGCAAATCGCCGCGGAAGCCGGGTTTTCGCGCGGCGCGTTCTACTCCAACTTCAAGAGCAAGGACGGTATCTTTCTCGAGCTTCTCGACAAAAAGAGCGCGGAGACGCAGAACGCGGTGCGCGCTATTTTTCAAAAGAAGAGGGACGCGCAAGAGCGCTTTCAGGGCGCGAGGGATTGGTATGCGGAGCAGTGGAAGCAGCAAACGTGGATCGTTCTGAAGACCGAGTTCCATTTGCGCGCGCTGCGCGAGCGCGGGCTGAGAACGAGCTTAAGAGACCTCCGGCGGCAGGAAGTGGAGGCTTACTCCGCCCTGCTCGTGGAGTACTTTTCGGAAGCCGGCCTGAAGCCGGCCGAAAGCCCGCGAACCATCGCGGCGTCGTTGCTGGCGGCGGCCCAGGGCTTCGGGATGCTGTCGCTGCCGGGCGGAGATGCGGCGCTCGAGAAGACCATCGCGAAATCCCGCGTGCTGACGTTCGACCGTTTGGTCCCGCGTCCGCCGGAAAGAGCGCGGCGCGCCAAGCCGGATCGTAAAGAGAGAGGAAACTCGTGAATCGTAAAGTTCCAGTTCTGATTTGTCTCGGCGGCGCGGCGGTACTGTGCTCGTGCCAGAGGGAGACCGCCAGGGCGCCGGAAGCGGCCGTCCCGGTAAGGCTGGGGAGCGTGCGCCGCATACGCACCGCGCAGACGGTGGCGGTCAGCGGGTCGGTGGTCCCGTGGAAGGACCCATCGAACGTGGCATTTACGGTTTCCGGGAAGGTAGTCGAGGCAGGCCCGCGCGAGGGCGACGCGGTGCGCGAAGGAGAGACGCTGGCGAGGATCGATCCGGCGGATTATGCGCTGGCGGTGGAAGCCGCGGCGGCGCAGGCGGCGGCGGCGCGGGCGGTCCTCGACAAGGCCGAATCCCCGGCGCGTCCGGAGGTGGTGGAACGGGCGCGAATCGCCTTCGAACGGGCGCAGGACGAATACCTCCGCATGAAACAGCTTTACGATGCGAAAAGCCTCGCGCCCAACGACTTCCACAAGTTCGAAGCGGCTTATCAGGTGGCCGGGCAGCAGTACGCGGAGGCCAAGGCGGGCGGGCAGAAGGAAGACCGGGCGCAGGCGCGGGCGGTTCTCGATCAAGCCTCCGCCGCCGAGCGCATCGCCCGCAAGCATTTGGAAGACGCGACGCTGCGTTCGCCGCTGACCGGGTTTGTTTCGTCGCGCTCGGTTCAGGTGGGCGAGATAGCCTCTCCGGGGCGGCCGGTATTCCAGCTTATCGAACTCGACCCGGTGGAAATCGAAGTAGGCGTGCCGGAAACGGACATCCATCTGGTGCGGCTCGGCGAAACGGCCGCGGTGGAAGCGCCGGCCTTGCCTGGCGAGACGTTCGCAGGCTCCGTCCGCTCGATCAACGTCGCCGCGGACCCGGCCACGCGCACCTATTCGGTCCGCATTCGCGTTCCCAACCCGAAGCGTCCGCTGCGCGTCGGCATGATTGCGGAGGCGCAGATCCGCAGCGACCGCACGCTCGACGCGATGACCGTGCCGGGAGAGTCCGTGGCGCACGATGCGCAGGGCGCCGCCGTCGTGTTTGTGTACTTTCCGGAGCGCAAGCGGGTGTACGCGAAGCGCGTCGAGGCCGGCACGGTCTACGGCGCGGAAATCCAGATCAAGAGCGGACTGACAGGCGACGAATCCATCGTGGTGGCCGGCCAGGAGCGCCTTCGGGATGGGGTGGCGGTGACCGCCGCGCCGGAGGCGAAGTAGCTTCATGAACCCCATCAAAGCCTCTCTGCGCTATCCGCTGGTGACCGCGATTTTGGCGGCGGCGGCAGTGTCGGTTGGGATTCATGCGTTTCTGACGATGCCCCGCACCGAGGACCCCAGCATCACGATTCGGCAGGGCCTGGTGCTGGCCGCATATCCCGGGGCCACCTCGGAACAGGTGGAGCAGCAGGTCGCCAGGAAGCTCGAAGAGCACATATTCAAGTTTCCGGAAGTGCGCAAGCAGAAGACCTATTCCACCAGCCGGCCGGGATTGGTAATCGTCAAAGTCGAGCTGGAGGAAAACGTTAAGAACGCCGACCAGTTCTGGGCCCGGCTGCGCCTGGAGATGATGGAAACGGCCGCCACGGAACTGCCGGCCGGGGTGCGCGGCCCCATCGTCAATTCGGATTTCGGCGATACGGTGGCCATGCTGATGGCCATTCACGGCAAACGCTACGGCTACCGCGAACTGCGCGACTACGCGGACCGCATTCAGGACGATTTGCGGGGCGTGCGCAACGTGGGGAAGATGGCCACCTACGGCGAGCAGAGCGAACAGATTTGGATCACCAGCAGCTTGGAGCGGATGTCGCGGTACTTCGCCGATCCGCTGCGCGTCATGCAGTCCTTGCAGCAGCGGAACATCATCCAGACCGCCGGCAGCATGGAAGCCGGCGCCGAGAAGACGCCGCTGCGCGCGACGGGACTGTTCACCACCGAGGACCAGATCGGCAGCGTGCTGGTGGACGTTTCACGCGCCGGGCAGCCGGTCTACATCCGCGATTTCGCCAAGGTGGAACGCCGCTACCAGGACCCCTCTTTCGTGATCCGCTACGATGGCGAGCCGAGCGTGCTGCTATCGGTGGAGATGCAGAAGGGCAAGAATATCGTGCAGTTGGGCGACGAACTGGGCGCAGTGTTCGCGCGCCTGTCGACGATTTTGCCGCCGGACATTCACGTGGATCCGATCGCCAATCAGCCGGCGGTGGTCAAGACGCGCATCGCCAGCCTGAGCCGCGAATTCCTGCTGGCCATCGGGGCGGTGATCCTGGTGACCATCGTGCTGCTGCCGTTGCGCGTAGCGGTGATCGCGGCGCTGGCGATTCCGGTTACGGTCACGGCGTCGCTGGGGGTGCTCGATACCATCGGCGTCCAATTGAACCAGGTATCGATCGCCGCTCTCATCATGGTGCTGGGCATCGTGGTGGACGACGCCATCGTGATCGCGGATAACTATGTGGATTGCCTGGACCGGGGCGTAGCCAGGCGCGATGCCGCCTGGCAGTGCGTGCGGGAGGTGCTGGTTCCGGTGCTGACGGCGACGCTGACCATCATCGCCTCCTTCCTGCCGCTGCTGATCTTGACCGGTTCGGTGGGAGAGTTCATCAGCGCCCTGCCCATCACCGTATCGGTGGCGCTGAGCGTGTCTTTCGTAGTGGCCATCCTGGTGACGCCGCTGCTGTGCCGCTTCTTCATTCGCCAAGGCCTGCGCCATGAGCAATCCAAAGGCCCCAAGCGGACCACCATGCTCGACCGGCTGCAGACCGGCTATAACGCAACCATCGTATTCTTCATGGCCCGCAAGCCCCTGGCCGTGGGGTTGGGTGTGGCGGCGGTGGCCGGCGGCGTGCTGACGCTCAAGATTCTGCCGCAGCAGTTCTTCCCGTCGGCCGAGCGCAACCAGTTCGTCATCGATGTGTGGATGCCGCCCAACGCGCGCATCGAAGCTACCAGCGACGCCATGGGTCGCATCGAGCGGGAGCTGGGCCGGCGCCCGGAGATCGCGCATTACGCGGCCTTCGTGGGGCAGAGCGCGCCGCGATTCTACTACAACGTGAGCCCGCAGGACCCCGACCCGGCCTACGGCCAACTGATCGTCAACACGAAAGAGGAAAAGGCGACGCCCGCACTGGTGGCGGAGCTGCGGGAAAGCCTGGCCGGAGTGGCGCCGGAGGCCCTGGTGATCGTCAAAGAACTGCAGCAGGGCATGACCATGGAGGCGCCGGTGGAGGTGCGCATCTCCGGATACGACGTGGCCGAGTTGCAACGGATGGGCAAGCGCGTGGAGGAGATTCTGCACGGCGTGCCCTTCGCGCAGTCGATTCACGACGACTATTTCGGCGACGCCTACCTGGTGGACGTGGACATCGACACGGAAGTCTCCAACCGGCTGGGGCTGACCAACGCTTCGGTTTCCCAACTGATGGCCGGGGCGTTCAGCGGGTCTCCCGTGAGCACGTTCTGGGAGGGCAACCGCGCGGTGACCATACTGCTGCGCCTGGACGCGGCGGACAGGGACTCCTTCGAGGACGTCCGCAACGCCTACGTGCCTTCCCCCATCACGCACGCCAGCGTTCCGCTGCGCTCGATCGCCGAGCTCACGCCGCGGTGGCAGACCACCCGCATCGTGCGGCGCAATGGGGTTCGCACGCTGACCGTTCGCGCCTTTCCGCAACGCGGGCACTACGCCTCGGAAATTCTCAACGTCATCGACCCGCAAGTGAAAGCGCTGGCCCTGCCGGACGGCTATCGCATCGAGTACGGGGGCGAAGTGACCAACCGCGGCGAGACGCTGCCGATGATGACCGCGGCGCTGGCCGTCAGCCTGGCGGCCATCTTCCTGGTGCTGCTCATGCAATTCCGAAATCTCTCCGAACCGTTGATTGTCATGTGTTCGATTCCGCTGACGCTGTTCGGCGCGGTCCTGGGGCTGCTGCTGACGCACAATCCATTCGGGTTCACGGCGTTCACAGGCATGATCGCGCTGTGTGGAATCGTGGTGCGAAACGCCATCATCCTCGTGGATTACACCAACGAAAGGCTGCGGGACGGGCGTCCGATCGAGAGCGCCGCCATCGAAGCCGGAGAGCGCCGGCTGCGTCCCATCTTCCTGACGACGATGGCGGCGGCGGTGGGCGTCACGCCGATGATCGTCGCCGGATCGAGCTTGTGGAGCCCGCTGGCAAGCGTGATCGCGGTTGGTTTGATCTCGTCCATGTTCTTTACGTTGATCGTGGTCCCGGTTCTGTTCGTGCTGGTCAAATCGCACACGCGGAAGCCCGCGGCCGCCGTGGTGGCCGTGCTGCTGGCGTGCTCCCTGGCAGCCCCGCCGGCGCGCGCGGCCGCCCGAACGCTCACCTTGCAGGAAGCCCTGGATCTGGCCCTGAAGCAGAACCCGGCCCTCAAAATCGCGCGCGCACGGGTTCGGGAAGACCAACAAAAGGAGGTCACGGCGCGGGCCGACTACTTTCCACAACTTTCGAACAGCACCAACTTCATGGGCGTATCGGACAAAGAGCTGGTGACCATTCCCGCCGGCAGCCTTGGCGCGATACCCGGCATGGGACCCTTTCCTCCAGCGGAGGTGGCGCTCAATCAGGGATCGTCCACGGTCTTATTGACCAACACAACCCTGGGCCAGCCCTTGACGCAACTGCTCAAGATTCACGCTGCCAGCAGTGTGGCGGCCGCCGGGAGGCGAGGGACGGAAGCGGATCTGAAGAAGGCCGAAGACGAGGTGATTCTAGGCGTCCATCAGCTCTACTACGGCTGGCTGGCGGCGCGCAAGCAGATCGAGGTGGCGCGCGCGCAAATCGCGGCCGGCGAACAGGCGTTGCGAGAGGCCCGCGACGCGGTGGATGCGGGCGACGCGCTGGAGGTGGCGGCGATTGGCGCGCATGCCGGCCTGCTCAGCGGCAAGCAGGCGCTGCTGGCCGCCGAGAATCAGGCGTCCGATTTGACCGCGGAGCTCGACGACGCGCTGGGCCTGCCCCTCGATACGGAATTGGATTTGGCCGGCGTGGACCCGGCGCCGGACGCCAGACTCTCGCGGCAGCAGTACATGGACGCGGCGCTGGCGCAGAGTCCGGAAGTGCGCGCGGCCAAGGAAACGGCCGACAAAGCGCGCAGCGCCTTGCGCGCCGCCCGGTACGAATACATCCCCGATATCGGCGCATTCGCCCGGCATACCTATCAGAGCGGCGTTCCATTCGTGGCCCACAATTTCGGCACGTTCGGGCTGCAGATGACCTGGAACATCTTCGATTGGGGGAAGCGCAAGGGCGTTGTCGGACAGCGCGACGCGCTGGTTACCCAAGCCGAAGAGAACCTGCGCCGCGTGACCGACAGGGTGTCCGTGGACGTGGACAAGGCATACCGGAAGTTCGAGCGCACCGAGATGACCATCTCCGTGGCCGCCGAGGCTTTGGACCTGCAGTTGGAGAACCAGCGCTTGACCGGCAACCAGCTCAAGGCCGGCGTCGTTTCCGAAGCCAAGTACGCGCAAGTTGTGGCGGGCGTCAAGAAGGCGGAGCTCGACGAACTGCAAGCGCGGCTGGCGCACGAGTTGGCGCTGGCGGAGATGGACCGCATCACCGGCGGGCGGTCCCACTGAACAGCGGCTACTTGCGCGTCAGATCCTGGACAGTGGGGAGACTCGATGCGTCCCAACCGCCGCCCAGGGCCTCGATCAAGAGCACGCTGGCAGTCATGCGGCGGGTCAGCAGGTCGACGGCCGAGCGCTCGTCCTGCAGGGCGATGGTCTGCGCCGTGATGACTTGCAGATAACTGGCGGTCCCGCCCTTGTACTGCGCGGTGGAAACCGTGACGGAGCGTTCCGCCGACTTGACGGCTTGGTCGAGGACGGACGACTCGCTCGCCAGGACGCGCAGCGCGGCCAGATTGTCCTCAACCTGCTGGAAAGCGGTGAGCACGGTTTGCCGGTAGGCGGCCGCCGTGGCATCGTAACTGGCTTGCGCCTGGGCCACTTGGGCGGTGCGCTTGCCGGCGTCGAACAGGATCTGCGCCAGTTGCGGCCCCAAGGTCCAGAAGCGGCTTGGCCAGGTGATCCAGTTTATGAAGCTGCTGGATTCGAGGCCGGCGGTCGCGGCGAACGTCAGGGTTGGATAGAAGGCCGCCTTGGCGATGCCGATTTGCAGGTTGGCGGCGGAGGCCTGACGCTCGATTTCGGCGATGTCGGGACGGCGTTCGAGCAGAGCCGAAGGCAAGCCCAGCGGGACCTGCGGAGGAGCAACGTTAATGGGCGCTGGCGGGACGGAAAAGTCCAGCGGCGGCTTGCCGATCAGAATTGCGATGGCGTGTTCCAACTGCGCGCGCTGAACTCCCAAATCGGTCAGTTGCGCCCGGGTGGTGTAGAGCTGGGTTTCGGCCTGGGCGACGTCGCCATCGGAAGCGATGCCGCCGGCGTAGCGGTTGCGCGTCAGGTCCAGATACTGCTGGTAAGACTCAGTGGCCTGTTGGAGCAGGGCGGCGTCGCCATCCGATCCGTGCAATTGGAAATAGTCCTGAGCCAGCTCGGCCTGATAAAGCAGGCGGACGTTCCCCAACTGCGCCGCGGTGGCTTGGGCGGCGTTGGCGCTGGCGGTGAGACCGCGGTGAATGCTACCCCAAACGTCGGCGGTATAGGAAGCCGTGACGGGAATCTCGAGCGTGGCGAACGGGCTGGAGGGGGGGCTGGTATAGCGCGAGGACGCCTGCGTTCCGCTCACCGAGGCGGAGCCGCTAACCAAGGGATACAGAGCGGTGCGCGCCACCCGCACGGTGGCTTGGGCCTGGCGGAAATTCGCCTCGGCCTGCAACACGTTCTGGTTGGAAATGGCCACCTGCTCTTCGAGGGCGTTGAGCGCGGAGTCGCCGAAAATCTCCCACCACTTGCCGCGCAGCGCTCCGTCGCTCGGTTGGGCCTGTTTCCAGCCGGGGGGCGGCTGTTCCTTGAAATCTTGGGGCACGGGAGCGGAGGGACGCGCATACGGGGCGACCTTGAAGCAGCCCGTCGAGAGCAGCGCTAGGACGGCGAGCAAGGCGGCGGGCGCGAACTGTGGAGGCAAGGCTTTGGTCTGGCGCATGGCGTTTTATCCTTCCGATCCGATCGTCTCGAGCGGTCCGCGCTGGACGCCGCGCACGCGCTCCCACCAGTGCTGCAGGCGGTCGAAATACAGATAGACTACGGGGGTGGTGAACAAAGTCAGCGCCTGGCTCATGATCAGTCCGCCGATGATGGTAATGCCCAGGGGGCGCCGCAGCTCCGATCCGGTCCCCGCGCCGAGGGCCAGCGGCAAGGCGCCCAGCATGGCGGCGAAGGTGGTCATCAGAATGGGCCGGAAACGCAACAGGCTGGCTTCGAAGATGGCGTCGCGCGGGCTCTTGTGATCGATGCGCTCGGCGGCCAGGGCGAAATCGACGATCAGAATGCCGTTCTTCTTCACCAGGCCGATCAGCAGAATGATGCCGATCATGGCGATCACGCTGAGATCCGTATGAGTGAGCATCAGCGCCAGCAGCGCGCCCACTCCCGCCGAGGGGAGCGTGGACAGAATGGTGACGGGGTGGATGTAGCTTTCGTAGAGAACGCCGAGCATGAGATAGACCGCCATCAGCGCGGCCGCAATCAGATAGGGCTCGCTATCGAGCGAATCCTGATAGGCCGCCGCGGTGCCCGTGAACATGGTTTGAACGGTGGGCGGCAGGCCGATCTTGCGGGCCGCCTCGTCCACCGCCAGTTCGGCATCGCCCAGCGCCACGCCGGGTTGCAGGTTGAAGGAGATGGTGACCGACGGAAACAAGCCCTGGTGATTGACCGAAAGCGGCGCAACGGCCGGACCGTAGTGGGCGATGGCGCTCAGGGGAACCTGCTGGCCGTTCGGCGCGTGCACATAGATGTCGCGCAACGTGTCCGGGTTTTGCCAGAAGCGCGGGGCCGCCTCCATCACCACGTGATACTGGTTGAGCGATTTATACATAGTCGACACCTGGCGCTGGCCGAAGGCGTCGTAGAGCGTATTGTCGATCAACTGCGGCGAGATGCCGAAACGCGCGGCGGTCTGCCGGTCGTAAGTGACCATGGACTGAAGGCCGCGGTTCTGCTGGTCGGTATTTACATCGACGATGATGGGGATGGATTTCAACTGCTGGAACATGCGGGGAGCGTAAACGATGAGATCCTGCAGACTGTCGCCGCGCATGGTGAACTGGTACAGCGCGGCGCTGTTCCGCCCGCCGACCCGCAGGTCCTGGGAAGATTGCAGATAAAGCGTGGCGCCGGGGATGCGCGCGAGCTTGGGGCGCAGGCGCTGCATGATGAAATCGACCGTAATCTTGCGCTCCGCGAGCGGCTTCAGGGAAACGAACATGCGGGCCTGGTTCAAAGTGGATGCGCCGCCTCCGCCTCCACCGCCGCCGGTGAAGCCGATGACGGTGTCCACGGCGGGGTCGGCGGCGACGATGTTCACCATGGGCAAGAGAGTCTTGTCCATGGACTGAAACGACGAATCCTGGTCGGCGACAATCTGGCCGCCCATGCGCCCGGTGTCCTGCTGCGGAAAGAATCCCTTAGGCACGTGAATGAACAGGTACACGTTCAGGCCGACGGTGGTCAGCAGAACGAGCAGGGTGACAAACGAATGGCGGAGCGCCACCGAGAGCGCCCTTCCATACAATCCCACGATCCCATTGAATCCGTTCTCGACCGTCCGATACAGGCTGCCGTGCGATTCGTGTTCCCGCAGCAGGTGGGCGCACATCATGGGCGTGGCTGTGAGCGAAACCACCATGGAAACCAGGATGGCCACGGAGAGCGTCACCGCGAATTCGCGGAGCAGGCGGCCGACAATGCCTCCCATCAGCAGCAGCGGGATGAACACGGCGGTAAGCGAAACGCTCATGGTGACCACCGTGGACCCGATTTCCTTGGCGCCCTTGAGCGCGGCTTCCATCGGTCCCAGGCCGGCTTCGAGGTAGCGCGTGATGTTCTCGATGACGACGATGGCGTCGTCCACCACGAAGCCGGTGGAGATGGTCAAAGCCATTAGGGAGAGGTTGTCGAGACTGTAGCCAACCAGATACATGACGCCAAAGGTTCCCAATAGCGAGACCGGAACCGCGATGCTGGGAATGAAAGTGCTTCGGAGATTCTTGAGAAAGACGAAGACCACCAGGACCACCAGCCCCACGGAGATCAGCAGGGTCCGCTCCACGTCGTGCACGGAGGCGCGGATGGTCTGGGTTTGATCCATGGCCACCTTCAGATCGATGCCCGCGGGAATGGAGGCGTGAAGCTGAGGCATGACGGCGCGGATGCGGTCCACGGTCTCGATGATGTTGGCGCCCGGCTGGCGGAAGACGATGACGGTGACGGCGGGCTTGCCATTGGCGTACCCGGCGCTGCGCAGGTCCTCGACGGAATCCTCGACGTCGCCGACGTCGGAGACGCGCACGGCGGCGCCGTTGTGATAGGCGACGATTAGGGGCTTATAATCGATGGCGTTGAACAACTGGTCGTTGGCGCCCACTTCCCACATCTGCCGTCCGTCGGAGAAATGCCCCTTGGGGGTGTTGGCGTTGGAGGCGGACAGGGCCGTGCGGACTTGCTCGAGGCCGATGCCATACTTGTTCAGGGCGGATGGATTCAGCTCGACGCGGACTCCCGGAAGCGCGCTCCCTCCGACGCCCACCTGCCCTACGCCCCGAACCTGAGCCAGCTTCTGGGCCATGATGGTGGATGCAGCGTCGTACATCTGGCCCTTGCTCAGCGTGTCCGAGGTGAGCGCGATCATGAAGATGGGCGCATCGGCCGGGTTCACTTTACGGTAGTTGGGGTTGCTGGGGAGATTGGTCGGCAGGTAGCCGCGGGCCGCGGCGATGGCCGCTTGCACGTCGCGCGCGGCGGCGTCGATGTTGCGGTTCAGATCGAATTGCAGCGTAATGCTGCACGATCCCAGCGTGCTCGACGAGGTCATCTCGGTGACGGCCGCGACGCGCCCGAATTGCCGCTCGAGCGGCGTGGCCACCGAAGATGCCATGGTTTCCGGACTGGCGCCCGGCAAGCCGGCGCTAACCGAGATGGTCGGAAAGTCCACTTGCGGCAGCGGAGATACCGGGAGAATGCGAAAGGCCACCGCGCCGGCCACGGCAATAGCGATGGTGAGAAGCGTGGTGGCTACCGGCCGGTGAACGAACGGAGCGGAAATATTCATGCCATCACTCCGCGGTCACGGGCTTCAAACCGGGATTCGACGCCGTGCGTCCGGAGAAGCGCCGGGCCAACCGGTCGAAGAACAGGTAGATGACCGGCGTGGTGAAGAGAGTCAGCATCTGGCTGATGATCAGACCGCCAATCATGGTGATGCCGAGCGGCCGGCGCAATTCCGACCCGGTGCCCGTTCCGAGGGCCAAGGGCACCGCGCCGAGCAGCGCGGCCATGGTGGTCATCAGGATGGGGCGGAAGCGCAGCAGGCAGGCTTGGTAGATGGCGTCGATGGGCTGCATGCCCTGCTTGCGCTCGCAATCCAACGCAAAATCGATCATCATGACGCCGTTCTTATTCACCAGTCCGATGAGAAGGACGATGCCGATCAGCGAGATCACGCTGAAATCCGAGCCCGTGACGTTGAGCGCCAGCAGCGCGCCCATGCCGGCCGAGGGAAGCGTGGACAGGATGGTGATGGGGTGGATGTAGCTCTCGTAGAGCACCCCGAGGACGATGTACTCGGTGGCCAGCGCCGCCAGAATCAGCAGCCACTCGTTCGAGAGCGACGATTGAAACGCTTGGGCGGTGCCCTGAAACGCGGCTTGAATGCTGGGCGGCAATCCGATTTCGTCCTTGACCTTATTGACGGCGTTCACGGCGTCGCCCAGCGCCACCTTCGGCGCCAGATTGAAGGAGAGCGTGATCACCGGAAACTGGCCCTGGTGGTTGACCGTAATGGGGACAGCCACCGTTTCCACGCGGGTAAACGCGCTCAGCGGAATCTGGCCGCCGTTGGGAAATACCGCGGAGGAGGCGATGGGGCCGCCGCCCGATGCGGAACTGGCAAGCGCGGCGTTGGCTGCGTTAGCGGCGGAAGTGGCGGCGGAACTGGTGTTGGCGGGACCTTGCGAAACTCCCGTGGTGGCGGAGCCGCCGGCCACCAGGCCCGCGGCGGTGGCGGAGGCGCCCGCGCCCGTGCGGATGAACAGATCGCGCATGTCGGTGGGAGTCTGCCGGAACGAAGGAGCCACTTCGAGCACTACGTGGTACTGGTTCAGTTGCGTGAAAATAGTAGACACTTCCCGCTGGCCGTAGGCGTCGTAGAGGGTCTGGTCGATGGTGGATGGCGTGATTCCGAGGCGCGCGGCGGTGTTGCGGTCGAAGACCAGCCTGGCGCGCAGGCCCTGCACCTGCTGGTCGGTGGCCACATCGCTCAATTGCGGCAGTTCCCGCAGCCGGGCCAGCATCTTGGGCGCATAGGCGTTCAACTCGTCGGCGCTGGGGTCTTCCAGGGTGTACTGGAACTGGGTGCGGCTGACGCGGTCTTCCACCGTCAGGTCCTGCACCGGCTGCATGAACAACGTGGCGCCGGCCACTTCCGACAAGCGCGGCCGAAGACGGCGAATCACCTCGCTGGCGCTCATCTTGCGCTCGTCGAGCGGCTTGAGATTGATCAGAATACGGCCGCTGTTGAGGGTGGTGTTGGTACCGTCGATGCCGATAAAGGAGGAAAGGTTCTGCACCGCCGGATCGGTCAGAATCACCTTGGTCAGGCGCTGCTGGAGCGACGCCATCTCGGGAAACGACGTGGTCTGGCCGGCTTCGGAGACGCCCTGGATTACGCCTGTATCCTGGATCGGGAAAAAGCCTTTGGGGATGACCCAGAACTGGTAGCACGTGAAGGCGAGCGTGCCGGCGGCCACCAGCAAGGTGGCGGTTTGCCAGCGCAGCACAAACCGCAATATCCGGGCGTAAAGCGCGATCACGGCCTCGAAGGCGCGCTCCGAGGAGCGGAACAGGCGTCCCTGGGAGGCCTCCGGCTTGTGCTTCAACAGCCTGGCGCACATCATCGGCGTCAGGGTGAGCGATACCACGGCGGAAACCAGAATGGTGACGGCCAGGGTGACGGCGAATTCGCGGAACAGCCGGCCGACGATATCGCCCATGAACAGCAGCGGAATGAGGGTGGCGATCAGCGATACGGTCAGCGAGATGATGGTGAAGCCGATCTGCTCGGCGCCGCGCAGCGCGGCCTTCAGGGGAGGCTCTCCCTGTTCGATGTAGCGCGCGATGTTCTCGATCATCACGATGGCGTCGTCCACCACGAAGCCGGTCGAGATGGTCAGCGCCATCAACGTGAGGTTGTTGAGACTGTACCCGAGAACGTACATCACCCCGAAAGTGCCCACCAGCGACAGCGGAACCGCCACGCTGGGGATGATGGTGGCGGCGAAGTTGCGCAGGAACAGGAAGATCACCATAACCACCAGCGCCACCGTCAGCATCAGCTCGAACTGGACGTCTTCGACGGATGCGCGGATGGTGGTGGTGCGGTCGGTGAGGACGCTCACCTGAATGGATTTCGGCAGCGTGTCGGTGAGTTTCGGCAGCAACCGCTGGATGCGATCCACAACCTGGATGATATTGGCGCCGGGCTGCCGCTGGATGTTCACGATGACGGCCGGCGCCTCGTTCATCCAGGCTGCCTGGCGGACGTTTTCGACGTCGTCGAGCACGCTGGCCACATCGGTAAGCTTCACCGGAGCCCCGTTGCGGTAAGCCACAATCAGCGGGCGATAATCGTCCGAGGAGAGCAACTGGTCGGTGGCGCCGATCTGGTAGGATTGGTGCGCCCCATCGAAGTTGCCCTTCGCCTGGTTCACGTTGGCGGCCACGATGGCGCTGCGAACGTCCTCCAGGTTCAGACCGTAGGAGGCCAGCGTGAGAGGGTTGGCTTGAATGCGCACAGCCGGCTTCTGCCCGCCGCTGATGCTGACCAAGCCCACGCCGGGCAATTGCGAGATCTTGGGAGCAAGGCGCGTGTCGGCCAGATCCTCGACGTGCGAAAGCGATTCGATCTTGGAAGTGAGCGCCAGGGTCAAAATCGGCGTGTCGGCCGGGTTGGTCTTGGCGTAAATCGGCGGGACCGGAAGGTCCGAGGGAAGAAAAGTCCCGGAAGCGTTGATGGATTGCTGGACTTCCTGCTCGGCGACGTCGATGCTCAGGCTGAGATTGAATTGCAGGGTGATGACCGAGCTGCCATCCGAACTCGTCGAGGTCATCTGCTGCAGACCCGGCACTTGGCCGAATTGGCGCTCAAGGGGCGCGGTGACCGAAGACGCCATCACGTCCGGGCTGGCCCCTGGATAGAAGGTGATTACCTGGATAGTCGGATAGTCCACCTCCGGCAAAGCCGAAACCGGCAACTGCTTATAGGCCACTCCGCCCGCCAGCAGGATGCCGATCATCAGAAGCGAGGTGGCAACCGGCCGCAGGATGAACGTCCGGGAGGGACTCACTTCTTCTTGCCTCCGGATTTGGCGGCGGCCTGATCGTCAACCAGTTGAACGTTGACGCGGCTGCCTTCCGACAGTTTGTCGACGCCCGTCATCACCAGCACGTCGCCGGGGGCCACTCCGCTGGTGACTTCAGTGTTGTCGCCCTCCGCGACGCCCGTGGTGATCTGCCTGACGGTGACCGTGCGGTCGGGTTTGACCAGATAGACGTAGGTGGAACTGGGGGTCCGCTGGATAACCGCGGTGGGCGCCAGCGTGACTCCATGCTTTTCCTCCACCAGCAAGCGCGAGAAGACGAACTGATTGGGAAAGAGACGGCCGCCGCTGTTGTCGAAACTGGCGCGCAGGCGCAGCGTTCCGGTGGTGGGATCGATCTGGTTATCCACCGTAACGAGCGTCCCGGTTCCGAGCTTCTCGACGTTCCCGCGGTCGTACGCGTCCACCCGGAGATGCGCCCCGGCGGCCATCTTGCGGAGCACCGCTGGAAGCTCGTCCTCGGCGACCGTGAAAATGACGCTGATGGGCTGGACTTGCGTGATCACCAGCAGCCCGTTCGAGTCCGTGGCGTGGACGATGTTTCCCGGATCCACCAACCGCAGGCCCACCCTTCCGGTAATGGGCGCGTGAATGCTGCAGTAGACCAAGTCCAGCTTGGCGCTGTCGATCTGCGCCTGGTCGGCCTTCACCACGCCTTGGGCCTGCGCCACGGCTGCCTTCTGGGTGGCCAGTTGCTGTTCGGGAATGGCGTTCTGCGCCAGCAGCTTTTGATAGCGGTCGAGGTCCACGTGAGCGTTATCCAGGATGGCCTGGTCGCGCGCCACTTGGCCCTCGGCCTGTTCCAGCATTACTTGATAGGGGCGCGGGTCGATTTCCGCCAGCAGGTCGCCCGCCTTCACCATGTCGCCTTCGTTGTAGTGGACGCTCATCAACTGCCCGTCCACGCGGCTCTTCACCGCGACGGTATTGATTGGCGTCACCGAGCTGACGGGGCTGGTGATGTAGACGCCAATGTCGCCCTTGCGAGCCTTGGCCGCCACCACCGGGACGGCGCCCGATCCGCCCTTCTTGCCGGCCTTCGCGTCCGCCGCGGGCGCGGTGGAACGCATCGATCCGCCTTTCGGCCAGAGATACCAGGCTCCGGCGGCCAACAGAGCGAGGACCGGCAGCCATAGCCACCGCAGGCCTAAGGGCCGCGGCTTGAGTGGCTGCGTCACGGGGGACGCGGTCGATTTGCCTTGCTCCATCGCTAGGGGAGTGTTCTCCTTTTTCATGTCGCTACCCGCTTGGTTTCCTCGCGCCACATCCTCGGAAGGAAATCCTCGCATCCAAGGGCGCGATTAGTTCCATTTTAGTCCATGGCCGGCCTTAATGCGGCTTCTTGACCCGCTATTCATGCGGGCTATCCCAGACTAGTCCTTTAGGGCCTATCAATTAGCGCGAACCGGCGAATGCGCACCCGATACTACGAGATTCCCGAATCAAGATGTTAGCGCAAACCATCCGCGGCATGTGCGTCTTCGGCGCGGGGCGCGGAGCGCCGCGCCCGATTGCCGCCGCCGGCGGCCTTGGCCGTTGAGCCGGCAGCCCCTGGTGGCGCGGCCCATGTTAGAATTCAAATAGTCTCGCCCGGCGACCGCGCATGTACGAAGCATTTTTCGGTTTCAAGCAGAGTCCGTTCAATATGAGTCCGGATCCGGCCTTCCTGTTCCGCAGCGAACAGCATGAAGAAGCGCTGGCCAACCTTATCTACGGGGTGCGGAGCCGGAAAGGCTTTGTGGTGCTCTCGGGAGAGGTGGGCACCGGCAAGACCACCATGCTCGAGTGCCTGCGCGACTTCCTCAACGCCCAACAGATCGCGTTTGCGTCATTGTTCAACTCGCGTCTCACCGTAGAGCAATTCTTCGAAATGCTGGCCTACGATCTCGATCTGGAGTGCAACCGCAAGTCGAAAACCGAAGTGCTGATGGCTCTAAACAACATGTTGCTGGCGCGAGCGAACGCCGGCCGCACAACCGTCCTGATCGTGGATGAGGCCCACAACTTGGAGTGGGACGTGCTTGAGGAGATCCGATTGCTAGGAAACCTGGAGAACCGCAAGGGTAAACTTCTTCAGATCGTTCTGGCCGGTCAGCAGGAGCTGGATACCAAGCTCGAAGCCCCGCAGTTCCGCCAACTCAAGCAGCGGATCGCCTTGCGCTGCGTCCTGCGGGCCTTCCAGCGGGACGAAACCAAGGCTTACATAAATTCCCGGATGGCCCGCGGAGGTCTCGCCGACCAAACCGTTCTGTCCGCGGAACTGATTGATGAGATCCATCTTAGATCACAGGGCATCCCCCGGTTGATCAATGCGATCTGCGACAACCTGCTCCTGACGTCCTTTGCCATGGAGAGCCGAACCGCCACCCTTGAGATGCTGGACGAAGTCACGTCCGACATGCGTCTCGACTATCCCGGTTCCCGCCGAATCCACGACGGGGTCTATTCGGCGCAGGTTTTGGGCCAAGCCAAGGCCTCCTCCCAGGCAAGTTAGTAAGCAATTAGGGTATTTACCCGATTCAATTGTGTACCAATAACGCCTAATAGTACTAGATAGCACCTTAGGCTTAGGGCTATTCGACACCTCGATAGGTGCTGCGGAGCCAGGACTGGCATGATGCCCGTCCTATTTCGTTAAGGAGATTACACGTGCGCAAATTTCTGGAAAACAGGATCACCGTGGCTGCAATTCTGCTGCTGTTTGCAGGCGCTTTCGCGTGGAACACCGCTCAAGGCGCTCGGACATCCATACCGTGGCATTGCCAAACCGACGTCCATCCCGCCGCCGCGGGACAGGGTTTGGCGCCACTGCCGCATCTGCAGGACCAGATCGCGCACGGGCCGGGCATGCCGCCAGATCCGTGGGACCAGGTTCGCGGCGCGCATGGGCCGGGCATGCCGCCAGATCCGTGGGACCAGGTTCGCGGCGCGCACGGACCGGGCATGCCGCCAGATCCGTGGGACCAGGTTCGGGTAGCATAGTACCTGATGGAGCGAGGCCGCGATCGCTCGAGAGCCTAGGAGACCATGCGGATCGCGCTCGATATCTGCGCAAACCTGGTTGGGATTCCGCTGGAGGTCCTGATCATCGCCGCGATGCTGCGCGGCGCCGGTCGGCGCTACCCTGCCCTGTTCGTCTATATGGCCGCGGTTTTCGTGACCTCCATCGTGGAGACTCCGCTGTACGTCGTGGGCTACCTCGATGTTGTCCGCTACGCCGACCGTCACGTCTGGCAACAATACCTCAAGTGCTATTGGATCGACGAACCGGTCCTGATGGGGCTGGTGTTCGTCGTGGTCCTGAGCCTCATCTACCAAGCCACGGAGCGGGCCCGTGCGCGCCGCGTCATGCGGGTGTCGGTGGTGGCCGGCGCCATGCTCGTCTCCGCCATCGCGTTCTGGGCGCACTACGATCCCACGGTTGCGACAGGGCAATGGATGACGGCGTGGACCAGCGACCTGAACTTCTGCGCGGCGATTCTCGATCTGGGGCTCTGGGTCATGCTGATCGGTACGCGCGCCAGAGACCCCCGCTTGCTGATGTTCAGCGGCGCGCTGGGCATTCTGTTCACCGGCGCGGCGATCAGCGGATCGATTTCCAACCTCGCCGTGGCGAAGCACTCGACGGCGCTCACATTCACCGGCGGCTTGGTCAACATCATGTCGAACCTGACGTTCCTGTATGTCTGGTGGCAGGCGCTGCGAACTCGCGAGGCGGGCGGGGCGCATTCCTGAAGTAAGGTTCCGGCGCCCCGCGGAGTCCGGCTCAATTCCTTAGTCTGTCGTTCCAGTTCACCACCACTCGGGTGCGCGCCGAACTGGACCACTCGAGCGGGACGTTCACCATGAACACGCGCCCGTCGGGGGCGGCATCGTAGAGGTTCCACGGAACTTTGGGGATGGTGCGGGTTTGGAAGAGCATCTTGGGCTTGTCGCAGTGAAACTCCGCGCCGTCCGGATTCGTGGCGGCGGCCATGAGAGCGCCGCTGGCGTCCATGTAGAAGATCTCGCGCCCGTCGCCACGCCACCGGGGCAGACTTCCGCCGCGCGTGGAGACCAGCCACCGGCGCGCGGCGCCCGGCGAGGCAGGATCGAAAGCCTGGACGTAGACCTCATCCCTTCCGCTTTCGTCGGATTGAAAGGCGAACCACTTCTGGTCGGGGGAGAGTGCTCCGGAAGCCTCGGCGTAGACCGTGGCCAGCAGCGGCGTCGCGCGGCGCTCGGCGAAGGAATAGGTCCAGATGTCCGACCGCGTGCCATTGGATATCGAGCCGAAGAGCAAGCGCCGGCCGTCGCGCGACCAGTCGGTGGGATACTTGGGCAGCGCGTTGGAGAACAGAAGCTCGGTTTTCGCGCCCGGAGCGGTGGCCTTGACGTAGAGATCGAAACTGTCGTCCCGTTCCGCGAAGAACGCAATGCGCGCGCCGTCCGGCGACCAGATCGGGGAGCCTTCGTGGGCCGGCGAGGAATCGAATTGGGTGGTTCCACCGGCGCCGTCAACCAGCCACAGACTGGCCCGCTTCCCTCCCGCCGCCACGCGCGGAGCCACCGCGCGGCTTCCGTCCGGCGAGATGCGGGGAGGTCCCCACTCGCCCGGCGTATCGGCCGCGGCAACCTCCTTGCCGGCGCGGTCCACCCACAGCAACTGGCGCGTGGGATCGCCCAGGACTTGGTATACCAGGACGGCGTTATCCGACGCCGAGACCGGCGTCAGGGACATGCTCAGCAGGCCGTTTACGTTTTGGGCGACTTCGACCGGTTCGCCTTGCATCGAGAGCCGCGCCGAATTGAAGCGCTGCGCCACCAGCGCGCGGTCGCGCAAGAGAATGAGGTATCCGTCTTTCGATCCCTCCGCGTCGGGCGCGAACACCGCGCTGGTCTCGGAACCGACGATTCGCGTAAGCGATGGCGAGCCGAGTTCCCCGGCGTAGATGCCGGTGGTCGCTTCGGCGTCGGTGAGGACGAACAAAATGAAATGCGACCCATCGGGCAGGAACTGCGGCCAAAGATGGGCGCGGCCGGAATCGCCCAGAGTGGTTTCCGGCTGGGGGGTCCCTCCCTCCGCGGACACGCGATAGAGCCTCCCGGCGATGCCCGGCGCAAAGAGGATTTCGCCCTGCCGGTTCCAGGTCCCGCCACCCGCGGCGGCTTCGGCGCGGCACAGCGTGCGCACGGGACCCTGGGGGACTTTCACTTTCTTCAGGAACTGGCCGGCGAAGAAGCCCACGGATTGGCTGTCGGCGGACCAGAAGGGTCCAAACGCGCCTTCAGTGCCTGGTATGGGGCTGGCGGAATCGGCGTCCAAGGGCTGCAGCCACAGCACCCGGCCGCCGGTCGGGCCAAGGGCCGAAAACGTCAGAAATCGGCCGTCCGGCGACACCGCGGGAGCGCCGGGATAAGACGTATTCTCGGGCGGCGGCACGATGAACCGCATGGGCCCCTGCGGCGGGCGCCGGGAGAGCATGAAAGCGCCCGCGACCAAACCAGCGGCCACCACCACCAGCGCCAGCAGGGCGGGCCAGAGGCGCTGCGCCAAGCCGTAACGAGGCGGCGCCGCCTGCGCGTAGCCGGGCCGCGCGGCGGAAGCGACTCCGGCCTCGGCGGGCGGCGCCCCCAGCATCGCCCGGCGCCCGCCCGCCAGCGCCCCGATAGCCGGCGCGCAGGCCGCGAACTTGAGTTCGGCGACGGCGTTCAGAATGCGCTGGCGACGACGCGCCGGATCTTTCTCCAGGCATCCTGCGATTACGCCATGCATGGCCGCTGGAATCGGCGCTTCGCCGGCGGCCGCCGCGGGAGCTTTGTGCAGGATGGCCCGATCCAACTCGGCGCCCGTTCCGTCAAAGGCGGGTTCCCCGGATAGTAGCTCATAGACCAACGCGCCAAAGGCGAAGATGTCGCTGCGCTCGTCCGCCGCCTCCCCGCGAACCTGCTCGGGTGAACGGTAGCGCGCCGCCCGCGCGTCCGGCTGTGCGGGCGGCGTCAACAACACGGCGCCATCGGGGGCGATCAGGATGGAGTACGGCGAAACCGCCCCGTGAACCATCCCCCGCGAGTGGGCGCGGTTCAGAAGCGTTCCGATCTCAATAGCGCAACGCAGCGCCGCGTCGGCCGTCAGGCGTTCGCGCGCCAGGCGATCCGTCAATAGTTCGCCGCTGGCCGCCGCGTTGGTTAAGAACTCCGTCTGCTCCGGGCCCGCTTCAGGCAAGTGCTTCACGCTTCCTCGCGTGCGGCGTGGCGGAAGCGCCGAACCAACGCGATGCACTCAAAATTGTACCGCCTCTCAATTTGCTTCCAGGCGCTTCCAGGCCCTTTGATCCGATATTTCCGGCGCTCGCGGACGGCCCGCGGTGAGGAACCCTATTGACACGGCCCGCCACCCATGTACAATCCAGAATAGCCCCTATTTTTCGACGGAAGCCGCACAAGATGTTCAAAGTCAGGAAAGCCCGCCCGCACTCGTCTCCGGAAACCCAGGTTTACAACAGCGCCGAAGTCGCTCGCGTCTGCGGCGTCAGCCTTCGCCAACTGCAGTGGTGGGACGAACGCCACGTGGTCTCGCCGCGCCAGGATGGGCACAAACGCATCTACGTGCTCGACGAGGTGGTCGAGATCTCCGTCATCGCCGAGCTTCGGCGGAAAGGGTTTTCGCTGCAAAAGATCCGCCGCGTGCTGCGCTTCCTGCAAAAAGACATGGGAAAGCGCCTCACCGACGCTCTGGCGGCATCCTCCGAAGTTCATCTGCTCACGGATGGGAAGACCATCTACCTGGAAGAGGCGCCCGGCCGCATTATCGACCTCCTGAAGAACGCCCGGCAGCCCATGTTCCTGGTGTGCGTAACCGACCAGGTGAGGCGGCTGACGGCGGTGACCGAGCGCAAGCCGGCCCGGTCCGAGACGGCCGCCATCGTGCGCAAAGCCCGCGCCGTGTGAACCGGCCCGGTCGCGCGGACTATTCCGGGGTGCTAGTCTAAGACTGGGGGGTGACTGCCGCTGCCCAGTCGCCGCAGCTACGTCGAACCATGAAAACCATACGCATCGTCTTCGCCGTCCTGTTCGCCGCGGGTCTGGCGCTCCTCCTTCTGCACGCTTCCGGAGTGCACGCCCAATCCGCGGCTGGATCGGCCGCCCAGCTTGATTCCGGGATGCGCCAGGTGGTGGATGCGTACGCGCTCATCGAGAAGAATTTCGCGGAAACCGTGCCCGTGGACCGGGCGTTCTACCAGGGCGCCATACCCGGCATGCTCGGCACGCTCGACCCGCACTCCAGTTTCCTCGATCCGGCCGAGTACGCCGATATGCAGACGAAGCAGCGGGCCCAGTACTTCGGCGTGGGGATGCTGATTAGCGTCGATAACGGCAACACCGTGGCCTATGATCCCTTCCCCGGCTCTCCCGCGAAACTGGCGGGACTGCGGCGCGGCGACGTGATCGCCGCCGTGGACGGGGTTTCTACCCTCGGCATGCTCTCCGACAAGGTCAAGGACCGGCTGAGGGGGCCCAAGGGAACCGAAGTGCGTGTCACCGTGCAGCGCCCTGGCGCGCCCGATCCCATCACGTGCGTGGTAACGCGCGGTGAGATCCAGACCAGCGTGGTGGACGCCTACTGGCTGCAACCGGGCGTGGTATTCGTCGGGATTACCAGTTTTGAGGCGCAGAACGTCAGCCGGGATGTGGAAACGGCGCTCGCGAAATTGGGCGAATCGAAGGTCACCGGCATGGTGCTGGACCTGCGGGGCAATCCGGGAGGATTGGTCAATGAGGCGGTGGCCGTGGTGGGCCGCTTCCTGCGCGACGGCCAGGTGGTGGTTTCCGACCACGGAAGGGCCGCACAGGATCGGACCTACCGCGCCAAGGCTCAGCCTCTGGCGCAGGATTACCCCATCGTGGCGATGGTGAACCGCGGCTCGGCATCGGCCTCCGAGATTGTGTCGGGCGCGTTGCAGGACCACGACCGGGCCTGGCTGCTGGGCGAGGGCACGTTCGGAAAGGGACTAGTGCAGGCGCAGTTTCCGCTTTCCGAGGGGGCCGCGCTGCTGCTGACCATCGCGCACTACTACACGCCCAGCGGGCGCCTGATCCAGCGCGATTATAACAACCGGTCTTTCTTCGACTACTACTACTCCCCGCGCAAGAACGAGACGCCCAGCGAAACCGACGTCAAGGCGACCGACAGCGGGCGCAAGGTCTATGGCGGCGGAGGCATCACTCCCGACGAGAAGTACGTCCCGCCGGCTTCCAACCGGTTTCAGGCGCGCGTGTTCGGGACCACCAACGAAAAGGTTTTCCATTTCGGCTCGCTGTATTTCGGCGCCGCGCAACCGCAATTGCCGTCGCCGACCTGGGCGCCGGACACGGACGCCATCGAGCGATTCAAGACTTACCTGAAGAGCCAGCAGGTGACCTTCACCGACGAGGAATTCGCCGCCAACCGGAAGTGGATCGGCGATCAGCTTCGTCTGGAACTGCTGCAGCGGGCCTACGACAGGAACACCGCCGTACGCGCGATCATGCAAGACGATCCGGAGGTTCATAAGGCGATCGAGAGCCTTCCCAAGGCGCAAGCCCTGCTCGAGCGCCGCACCGGTCCCCAGCGCATCGCCCTGAAGAAGTAGTACCGCCGCCGGTCTTGGCCGGGCGGTGTTTCGAGCGGTTGCACCCCGTTACGCGAGGCGTCCCATGAAACGAGAACTCCTGCTGTTGGGGTGGGTGGCGCTATGGGCCGCCCCCAGTTCACACGCGGCCGACTATGCCGTGGGCGCGGATCTCTCGGGCCTTAAGCAGGCCGAAGATCGCGGCTTCGCGTTCAAGGACGGCGGCCAAGCCAAACCGGGCTTGCAGATCTTCAAGGACCACGGCTACAACTGGATCCGCCTGCGTCTCTTCCATACGCCGTCCATGGCCCAGAATCTGCCATACGACATCGCGCTGGCGCAGACCGCCAGGAAACTTGGCTACAAGTTCCTGCTGGATTATCACTACTCCGATACCTGGGCGGACCCCGCGCATCAGATCCCGCCGAAGGCATGGGACGGAATGACGCACGCGCGGATGGTGAATGCCCTGTTTGCCTACACACGGGATACGATCGCCGCTTTCCGCGAGGCCGGCGTATTGCCCGACATGGTGCAGATCGGAAACGAAATCTCCAACGGCATGCTTTGGCCCGACGGCAAACTGCCGGCTAATTGGGACAATTTCGCCGGCTTCGTCAAGGCCGGAATCGCCGGCGTGGAAGCGGGCAAGGCGGACTATCCACGCCCGCGCATCATGATCCATATCGACAAAGGCGGCGACCAGGACGCAACCAAAGCCTTTCTGGATAAGCTCGCGACTTACCATATCGGCTACGACGTGATCGGGCAGTCCTACTACCCCTGGTGGCACGGCAGCTTGAACGACCTTCGCGAGAACCTGGCCTTCATGGCCAAGGCCTACGACAAGGACATTGTGGTGGCGGAAGCCGCCTACAACTGGGCGCCGGCCGAATACCGGAATAGCCCGGCGCCATTTCCCGAAAGCCCGGAAGGGCAGAAGGAATTCCTGGAGGAAGTCAATCGGGCGGTGATGGCCACTCCCAATGGACGCGGCATCGGGGTCTTCTATTGGGAACCGGCAGTGGCGCCGCGATCCCAGGGAGGGAACGTGGGCGGCAGGGGTTTCTTCGGGCCGGACGGCAACGCGCTTCCCGTCATGACGGTCTTCGATAGGTTCACGCGCGGCAAGCCGCGGCCGGCCACCCAGCCCGCCCAGTGAACGCGGGATCAGCGCCGGCTGCGCGCCATAGCCTGGGCGATGCGGTCCTCTAGGACCAGCTCAGGCCGGAAATCCCCGTAACGCCGGAAATACTCCGCCGACATGTCGAACGCCTTCCTGGGAATCAGCCCCACAATCTCCGTCTCCACCACCGGCGCGCCGCAGCGCTCCGCCTCGGCGCGAACGGCCTCGAAGACCACGTGCATGGGCGTCTCCTCGAAATCCGTGAGGTTGATGGAAACCTGGGCCAGATTCCGGGAGGGCAACAATACCCCCATCGCCTTTACGCCCCGGAACCCGCCCGAGGAGAAACGAATCGTCCTGGCGATCCGTTTGGCGATGGCAACGTCCGCGGTCCTCAGATTGAGATTGCAGGCGATCAGAAACTTGCGCGCCCCAATCGCCACGGCCCCGGCCGTCGGGTGACAGACCGCCAGGCCGATGTCCGGGTCGCGCTCGGACGCCGTCCCCATCTCCGCCAACAGCGCTTCAAACTGGCCGCGCCGGACGTTCTCGAGGTTGACCCGCCCGGGCCGCATGGCCGCCGCTCCGTAGAGGAACACGGGGATGCGCAGCCGGTCCCAGATCTCCTGGCCGACGCGCCTGGCGATATCGGCGCAGTCGGCCAGCGTCAGACCCTCGATGGGAACGATCGGAACCACATCGGCGGCCCCCATGCGCGGGTGCGCGCCGCGGTGCTCGGTGAGATCGATCAGCGCGGCCGCTGTTTCCACCGAACGGAAAGCGGCCTCCGCAACAGCCGCCGGCGGACCCACGAAGGTCAGAACCGAGCGGTTGTGATCGGCGTCCGACTCGCGGTCCAACAAAACGACGTCGCCAACGGCCTCGACGCTGGCGGCGATGGCATCGATCTTGGCGGCATCCCGCCCTTCGGAATAATTGGGGACGCATTCGACCAGTTGCGGCATGGACCACTCCAATTTAGCGCGGCGCCGGGGAACTAACCAACGCGCCCAAACGTATGAGATCCTGAGATGGCCCTATGCATTCCAGATACCTTTTGACGATTCCGCTGGCGCTCGCTTTGGCGGGTTGCGTGATCGAGACGCGCACCAGCGCAGTGCAGCACGATTCCGTCCACATCGCGCGGGACGCCTCGGAGTTTCTCCAGGTCAACCTCAACATGGGCGCCGGCAACCTGAAAGTGTCCCCCGGCTCGACCATGTTCCTGGATGGCGACCTGACGTACAACGTGGGGTCCTGGAAGCCCGTTGTGAAATACAGCAGTGCGGCCGGGCACGGCAGTCTGGATATCAGCCAGCCGGGCATGCACCATGGCCAGACGGGCAACGTGAAGTACGAATGGGACCTGCGCCTGGCCAACGACATTCCCTTGGACATGACCGTGCATTTCGGCGCCGGCGACGCGCGTTTGGACCTGGGGAGCCTCTCCCTGCGCAGCGTGGAGGTGGAAATGGGGGTCGGACAACTGGACATGGACTTGCGCGGCGCCCCCCGGCGAGATTACGAGGTGCGCGTTCGCGGCGGCATCGGAGAAGCGACCATCCGCCTTCCGCGCGAGGCCGGCATCTACGCCAAGGCGCAGGGAGGCATCGGCTCCGTCCACACCACCGGCTTGCGCAAGGAGGGCGACCATCTGGTCAACGACGCCTACGACCAAGCCAAGGTCAGAATTCGCCTGGACATTCAAGGCGGCATCGGAGCCATCAACCTGCTGGCCGATTGACCCCGGCGGGGGCGCCGCGGACTACATCAACGTGTGCTTGCCCGCCTTTTCGGCTGCCACGGTTCATCGGAAGAAGCAGCTCCCATGGGCGTCCGAAAATGCGCGTCCCCTTCGGCTCCCGGACCGCGGCGCTTGGACGTACAATCGTTGGTGGCCGGGAGGCAAGCGCGAAAATCCTGGTTACAAGGGGAGCTATTGCATGTCGAAACTCGGATTTATCGATTCCCACGCCGCCAACGTGTGGCGCGTGGCGCGGATCGCCTGTATTGCTTTTGCCTGTTTGACCTTCGTTGCCCCGGTCTTCGGGCAGCCCACGTTTGTCGGCGCCCACGGCAAGTTGCGCGTCAAGGGAAACCAGATCGTCGACCAGAACGGCGTCCCCATTACCTTGCATGGAATGTCGCTCTACTGCTGGTCGGCCCAAGGGAAGCAGTTTTTCAATACCAGCGCCATCAATCACCTGGCCAAGGATTGGAAGTGCACCGTGATTCGAATCGCCGTCCTGCCCAGGGACTACAAAAACAATCCCACGGATGAAATAGACCGGGTCAAGACCGTTATCGATGCGTGCGTCGCCAACGGGATCTACGCGATCGTCGATTGGCATTCGATGGGCGGCGCGCAGAACGATCTGGCGACGGCGCAGTCCTTTTTCACGACCCTGGCGGCCGCCTACGGAAAGACTCCCAATATCATGTATGAACCTTGGAACGAGCCGGTGCAGGAATCCTGGGACGTCATCAAGGCCTATCATGAAGCCGTCATATCCAAGATACGCGCCATCGACCCCGACAATATCGTCATCTGCGGCAACCGGCACTGGGACCAGGAATGCGACGAGGCGTCTCAGAATCCGATCGTGAGTTCCCCGAACATCGCCTATTCGATTCACTTTTACGCGGCCACTCACCGGCAATCGTTGCGCGACAACGGGGCGCGGGCGCTGAAAAACGGAGTGGCCCTCTTTGCCACCGAATACGGCACAAGTTCGGCGTCCGGAGGCGGCGCCTACGATCCCGCGGAATCGCAACTATGGTGGAATTGGCTGGATGAGAATCACATCGGCTGCGCCAACTGGTCGGTGGCGGCCCTCAGCGAAACGTCCGCCGCATTCCAACCCGGCGCCAGCGCAACAGGGCCATGGACCGACGACATGCTCAAGCCCTCAGGCCTGTTGGTGAGGGACTATATCGTCGGGAAGTACTCGCCGCCGCAATCCCGATGAAAGCGCGGCGCGCCAGGGCTTTCAGTTGACGGCGCCGGGTTCGGCCGACATGCGCTTGAGCAGGCATCCACCGGACGCGCAAGCGGTCGGCATATTGAGACCTTCCACCGTCACCTCTTGAATGGCCAGCAGGATTTCCTGGCTCTGGAGGACGCCCAGCGGAAACTCGAACGCGACTTTGCGGCCGTCCTCCGCGAACCAGGAATCGCCCACCAGGCGGAATAGCGCCGGTTCCTCGGCGCCACGCACCGCAACTCGCAATTCCGGACCGGCAATTGCCAGGACCAGACCCTCGTAGCTGGAGCCATCCGCATAGGACACATGCATTTCGGGTCCCCCCTCCCTGCGCTTATTGCGATGCTCGCACGCTCCCCCAGCGCGTGCAAGCCTCCGCGGCATGACCGAGTACTACCGGACCGCAGCCAGTACTACCATCCGAGCGGTCCCCGGTCCATAGCCGGGGCCGGTGGCAGGCAGGCTTCTACTGCACCGTGAAGGTGTGATTCACGGCGGCGGTTTCGGCTTGCCCTGTCTGGTCGGTAACGTTGCCGTTGGTCCGGATCGAGTACACCGTTCCAGAGCTCAGAGGTGCGGCCGGCGTGATGGTCGCCGTCTTGAAATCGGCCGAGAAACTCAGCGTCGAGGGGACCACCGCGTTGGTGGCGTTCACATATAAGACGACTCCCGCGGCGGCCGTCGCCGGGTTGATCGGGTTGCTAAAGGTCACCGTCGGCGTTACGTTCGCCGGGACTCCGGTGACGCCGCTCGCGGGTACGGTCGATAAGGCCGCGGTCCCGCTCAATTGCGCGCCCGCGGAGGTGGTGAAGCTGAAGACCACCGGCGCCGCCATCGGGATGCCCGCGAGGCTGTTCACACCCGTCACCGTTACTGTGTAAACGGTGTTGGGCGACAGCGGCGCGCCGGGCGTGAGCGTCAGAATTTGATCGCCGCCCGAAAGCGAAGGCGTGACCGCAATCGACGAAGCGCCGGCCGTCAGCGTCGCCTGCGACAGGCTGGTGGCCTGCACGGGCTTGTTGAACTGCGCCTGAATCACGGAGTTGGTCGGCGGGTTGACAGCGCCGCCGGGGTTGGTCGCCGTCACCACAGGCGAATTGGTATCCGAGGTCGAGGATACCGTGAAGCTCACGGAGAAACTAGTCACGGTATTACCCGTCAGATCGGTAGCGTTACGGGCGCCCAGTACGACGCTGTGGCTGGCCGGCAACGGCGACGTGGCATTGATATAGGCGATCGTCCCATCCGCGCTGAAGGAACGGTTGGTAGCGACGTACGCCCCCGCCGTGTTGTCGTAGAGGTAGAAGTTGCTCGACACCTGCAGACTGAGGAGGTTCATGGGCTTGCTGAACTCCAGCGTGAACGCGGTGTTCTGCGGGACGTTGGGGCTGTCGCCGGAATCCAGGCTGCTGGCAGTCACGGTGGGCGCGGTGATGTCGGCGCCCGCCCCGGTCTGGAATGTGGTGCTCTGCGGCGCCACGGCGTTCCCCGAGGCGTCGGTCACGCCGGAGATGGCGATGGTCATGGTGGTGTTGCCCGGCAGAGGCGCCAGCGGCGTGGCGATCGGCCGGAAGAACTGGATTCACCTGGGCAGCCGCGAGGCCGGGCCGAAGGTGGCTGCGATCCTTTCGGTGGTGGAAACCTGCCGCCGCCTGGGCATCGCCGCGCGCGAGTATCTGGCCGCGGTGCTGCCGGGCCTGAGCGATGTCTCGATCCATCGAGTCGCGGCTTTCACCCCCGCCGCCTGGCTCGCCACTCGCCAGTAGCCCATCTCGCCTCAGCCGTCAAGAACGGCGTTGGTCTGACGGATACGTTCCGGCAGCGTCTGCCGGGAATCCTGGCCTGCCAGCGCGCCAGCGAGCCGTTCCGCGAGGCCATCTTCCGGCAGCACCTGGATGGCATCAACCGCAGCCGGGTGGGAAAGCGCGAAGGCATTGGCGCCGCTACCGTGGAGCGATACTTCCGCCACGGATTGCAACGCCATTTTTCGGAACGGCGCTCCCTTCGTTGCCCTTCCGTGTTAGGCATTGACGAGCATTTCTTTACCCGCCGTAAGGGCTTTGCCACTACCCTTTGCGACCTCAAGAATCACTCCATCTATGACGTCATCCTGGGCCGCTCGGAAGCCTCTCTGGAGGCCTATTTGCAGCGTCTGGAGGGCAAGGAGGGCGTTCACGTCGTGTGCATGGACCTGTCTTCCACTTATCGCGCCCTGGTCCGAACACACTTCCCCAAGGCCCGCATTGTCGCCGACCGTTTCCGCGTCATTCGCCTCATCAATCACCACTTCCTGGCTTGTTGGCGCGAGATCGACCCGGTCGCCAGCAAAAACCGCGGCCTGCTCTCTCTCATGCGCCGCCACCGCCACAACCTCAAGCCGGAGCAGAGGACCAAGCTCCGCGCTTACCTTGACGCCTTCCCGGCCCTGGGGGTGATCTACGCTTTCAAACAGCACCTCTGCTACCTGCTGCTGAAGAAGCACAAAACCCGCCGCCAGTGTCTGAAGCTCATTCCGCGCCTGCTCGCCGCCCTGGACCATCTGCGGCAGGCCGGCCTGCCGCAGATGGTCCAACTCGGCGAAACTCTCCACTCCTGGAAAGAAGAAATTGCCACCATGTGGCGCTTCACCCGCAATAGCGGCATCACGGAAGGTTTCCACAACAAGATGGAGACCATCACTCGCCAAGCATATGGTTTTCGCAACTTCGAAAACTACAGACTTCGGGTCAAGGTATCATGTGGTTGATTGATCTGGAATCGGGGGTGCTCCCCCGTTGTTGGCGTAGAGCCGGGGAAATGAATGAATGGTCGGGGCGAGTGGATTCGAACCACCGACCTCCTGGTCCCGAACCAGGCGCTCTAGCCAGGCTGAGCCACGCCCCGAAACAAGCAACGAATCCGAAAACCAGTGTACCACGCTTGCGCGCGCAACTTCGCGGTGGTTCTACGCCTTCTTCAGGGCCTCCAGAATCCGCGCCGGCGTCATCGGCAATTGCGGCATCCGCACCCCCGCCGCGTCGAAGATTGCGTTCGCCAGCACGGACGCCACGTTGATCATCGGCGGTTCGCCGCAGCCGCTCGCGGGGGCTTCCCGATTATCGATCAGGATGGTCTCGATTTTCGGGACCCAGGAAAACCGCGGCAGCTCGTACCCGTCGAAGTTCCGGCTGAGCACCGCGCCATCCTTGAACCGCACTTCCTCGGTGAGCGCCTGGCCCATGCCCATGGTGATGCTGCCTTCCATTTGCTGCCGCGAGCCCTCCGGGCTGACCGTGAGGCCTTGATCCTGCGCCAGCACCACGCGCTTCACCCGCACGCGGCCCGTGGTCTTATCCACCGCAACCTCGGCGCACATGGCCGTGTACGTCGATGAGTACACCGCGCACGAGACGCCTACGCCGCGGCCGCTGGGGGCCTTGCCGGCCTTCCAGCCAAACCTGTCCGCCGCCGCCCGGAGCACCCGGATCATGCGTTTGTCGCTGAGGTGGTCCAGGCGGAATTGCAACGGGTCCGCGCCCGCCGCGCTCGCCAGCATGTCGATGTGCGATTCGCTCGCAAAGGTGTTGGTGTTGGCCGATGGCGCGCGCCACGGCCCCACGTCGAACGGGTGCATGCCCGCGGGATTGCCGCCTTGCCAGCCGCCCGCCGACGTGGTGCGCTTGTGCGGAATGTCGTAGACGGTCGCCGCGCCTCGATCTCCCGCGCCCACCACCGCGTAATCCCAAAGCACAATCTTGCCCGCCGCCGTCAGACCCGCCCGGATCTTCACCACCGCCGCCGGACGGAAGGCGTCGAAGTAGAATTCCTCCGAGCGATCCCACACCACCTGCACCGGTTTGCCGGCGATCTTGGCCAGGCGCGCCGCTTCCACCGCCTGCGGCGCCGCCGTCTTGCCTCCGAACCCGCCGCCCACGTAGCCGGCGATCACGCGCACATTCTCCTGTCCCAGCCCGAGCGCCTGCGCCACCGCCCCTCTCACCGAAAATGGCGCCTGCGTGCTGGCCCACACCGTGGCCTTGCCGTTTTCGATGGACACCGTCGCCGAATGCGGTTCCATGGGCGCGTGCGCCACGTAGCTGTTGAGATACGTCCGCTCCACGGCCCTCGCGGCCGACTTTTCCCCGTCCGCCAGGTTGCCGCTTTCGCCCACTACCTGCGGCGGCGGCCCGGCTTGTAAGAGGTGGTCGAAGATAGTCAGGTCGTCGGGTCCCGCCGGCGCCGCGCGGAACTGCGCCTTCAGAAGCCCCAAGGCTTGGTCGGCGATGTCCCGGCGCTCGTGCAGCACCGCCACCATATCGCCATCCTTAATCACGCGAACGCCGGGGACCTTTTCGGCGGCGCTCGTATCCACCGCCGTCAATGCCGCGCCGTGCGCCGGAGGACGCAAAATCCGCGCGTGCAACAGCCCGGACGGCGTCATATCGCCGGCGTACTTGGCCTTCCCCGTGACCTTGTCGAGCGCGTCCTTGCGGCGTGGCGATTGCCCAATCGCCGTGAAGGCGCCGGGGGTCTTAAGCGGCGCGTTTGGCAGATGCCGCTCAATGCGCCGTCCTTCCACAAGCTGCCCGTAAGTCACGCGCTTCGAGGCGGCGCCCGAGTCCGTGACCACGCCATCCTTGACGCGCAGCCGCTCCACCGGCGATTGCAGCCTCTCAGCGGCCATTTGCAGTAGCACGGCCCGCGCTTCGGCCGCCGCCGCGCGCATCGCCGGGCCAAGCACCGCCATGCACATCGAACCGAAGGTGCCCATGTCGTACGGGCACAATTCGGTATCGCCTAGCGTCATGCCAACGGAGTCGAACGGCACGTCCAGTTCGTCGGCCAGCAGTTGCGCCAACGCGGTGGTGGCGCCCTGTCCCAGTTCCACTTTGCCGGCGAAGCCCGACACGCGGTTATCGGCGCCTATCTTCAGGAACGCGTTGAAATCCGAAGGCGCCGCCATGCGAGTGGGCAGCCGCGCCGGCTCCTGCGCCGCCAACGGCGCGATGGGGAAGAACACGAATAGCCCCGCGCCCGCCGCCGACAGAAACTCGCGCCGGCTGGGGTCGGAAGCCAGGGCGAGCGCATTCGGCTTCATTGCGCGCCTCCCTTCGCGGCAGCTTCCTCGATGGCATCGACGATCCGCACGTGCGCGCCGCAACGGCAGAGGTTGTCGTCCATCGCCTCGATGATTTCATCGTGCGTCGGCCGCTTGGTCTTCAACAGCAGCGCGTGCGCGTTGACAAGCATGCCCGAAGTGCAATACCCGCACTGGAAGGCGTTGTGTTTCAGGAAAGCGTCCTGCAGCGGACTCGGCTGGCCGTTCTGGCTCAGCCCCTCGATGGTGACCACCTGCTTGCCCGCCACTTCCCCGACCGTCATCGAGCATGACCTGACCGCCTGCCGGTCCACAATCACGGTGCAGGCGCCGCACAAACCCTCGCCGCAGCCGAATTTCGTGCCCGTCAGCCCGAGGTCGCCCCGCAGCACCCATAGCAGGGTGCGCTGGTCGTCCACCGCGATGCGCGTGGGCTTGCCATTGAGCGTAAAGGAAATCGTTCGCTCCATGATTTGGACCTCCCGAATCGGTCTAAACACTGTTATAGCTCCATTTACCCCCGCCTCGCGGAAAGCTGAAGCCGGATGGCCGATAGCCGATCGCCCTCCTTCGTGCGAGACTCGTAGAAGTGAGAAAGCTTTTCTTTTGGAAGTTGAAGCGGCGTGAGGTAAGGCTAGGCGAAAGGACCGCGTTGATGGCCGTCCTCAACCTGACGCCCGATTCCTTCTCGGACGGCGGCAAGTTCTCCGACCCCGACCGCGCCTTCGCGCATGCCCTGGAGATGGAAGAACAGGGCGCGGACATCATCGACATCGGCGCCGAATCCACGCGCCCCGGTTCGGCCCGCGTTTCGGCCACCGAGGAACTGCGCCGACTCGTTCCGGTGCTCAAGCGCCTCAAAGACCGTCTGACCATTCCCATTTCGGTGGATACCTACAAGGCCGAAGTGGCCGAACGCGCCCTGGAACTCGGCGCCGAGATCGTCAACGATCCTTCCGGCCTGACCTTCGAGCCGCACTTGGCCCGCGTGATTTCGAACTACGATGCCGGCCTGGTCCTGAACCACATGCGCGGGCGGCCCGAGACGTGGGCCAAGCTGGGGCCCCTTCCCGACCCCATGGCCGCCATTGGCCGCGACCTCGATGCGGCCGTCAGCCGCGCCCGCCACGAGGGCGTCGACCGGGCACGCATCGCCATCGACCCCGGCATTGGCTTCGGCAAGCGCAAGGAGCAGAATTCATTGATTCTGGGACATCTCGCCGAACTCGCCGGGTTGGATCTGCCCATCCTCGTGGGACCGTCCCGCAAGGAATTCCTGGCGCACTCCACCCCCGAGGAAACCCGCTTTGCCACCGCCGCCGCCGTCACCGCCGCCATTCTGGGCGGCGCCCATCTCGTTCGCGTCCACGATGTGAGGGAGATGCGCGCGGCCGCCGATGTGGCCGACGAGATCCTCCGGAACTAAATCTCAACCGCCGAGGCGCGGAGACGCAGCGGAAGCAAGGGCCGCAAGCCGGAGCGGGTTCGAATTTCGCCGCCATTGCGGAACTTCGTATCCGCCTCCAGCCAAAGACGATACCCTTCCAAACTCTGCGCCTCCGCGTCTCGGCGGTGATTCGTGTCTCGTCTGCCCGACGTTCGCCTCGCGTTTCTCCGCTATAATGTGACGGGGGCTGTCCCCGCTTCATGGACATTAAGAAGAAGTTGCAGGATGAGATTACGGCGCTCGATTATGAGCTGCGCAACGAGCTTCCCAAAGAGATTCTCAAGGCGCGGGCCCACGGGGACCTCAGCGAAAACGCCGAGTTTCACGCCGCCAAGGAGCGGCAGGGCTTCGTCAATGCGCGCCTCAACCAGTTGACACAGCGGCTGGCGGAGATGTCGATGATCGATTTCTCCAAGATTCCGCACGATCGCGCGGGCCTCGGCTCCATCGTCGTCGTACTGGATGTCAAACGCGACGAGGAAATCACCTACAACCTGGTCACCACCGAAGAGGCCGATGCGGCCAATGGGAGAGTATCCACCACCAGCCCGATCGGCCGGGCGCTGCTTGGAAAACAAGCCGGTGACGAGGTTCGGGTGCAGAGCCCCGGGGGAATCAAGGTGCTTGAGATCCTCAAACTGACCACCATTCACGATGCCGTCGTCGAGTAACCTATGACCGGTAGCCGCGCGATCGGACTGTTCTTCGGCGCGATCATCGATCGGATCGTCCGCTGGCTCGCCCTCTCCCGAATCCACCCCAACGTCCTCACTTTCATCGGACTGCTGATCAACATCGGCGCGGCGTGGCTGTTCGCCACGGGGCACTTCCAGTGGGCCGGCGTGGTGGTGATCTGCGCCGGGCTGTTCGATATGGTGGACGGGCGCGTGGCGCGGGCCACCCAACAGGTGACGCACTTCGGCGGCTTCTTCGATTCGGTGATCGACCGCTACTCGGACCTGGGCTTGTATATGGGGCTGCTGGTGTACTACGCCTCCATCAATCGCTTTTTCTATATCGTGCTCACCGCCATCGTGATGACCGGCTCGGTGATGGTGAGTTACACGCGGGCCCGCGCCGAAAACACCATCCCCAAGTGCAAAGTCGGCTTCCTCGAGCGCCCCGAACGGATTGTTCTGATCATTCTCGGGGCTCTGACAGACCGCATGGCGGCCGTTCTCTGGGTCATCGCCATCCTCTCCAACCTCACCGTCATCCACCGCATGATCCACACATGGCGGGAATGTAAGATCCTGGAGGACGCGCAGTTGCGCGGCGTCGGCGAATCGGAGCGGACGACCGCGGTCTGACAGGGTCGCGGGAAACCCGGCGGGCGCAAGTCGTTCGGCTCTCCGGCCGCCCGCTAGACGCGCGCGCCGCCATCCGAGTCTTCCAGAATCACGTGCGCCATTCCCAGTTCCTTGGTGTGCGTGAGCGATAACGCGATGTTGCGGACGCCTAGCTTCTCCGCGACCCGCGCCGCCACTCCGTGCAACAGCAGTGTGGGCTTGCCGGAGCGCAGGTTGGCCACTTCGAAATCCTGCCAGCGCACGCCATGCCGCCAGCCCGTGCCGATGGCCTTCATGCCCGCTTCCTTGGCGGCAAAGCGCGCCGCGTAGCGCTCGTACTTGTTGGCCTTGCGCTCCACGTAAGCGATTTCCGCCGGCGTGTAAATGCGGCCGACGAACTTCGCGCCGTAGCGCTCAATCGAGGCGCGGATGCGCGGAACCTCGGCCAGGTCCACTCCCGTTCCTACGATCATTTCAAATCCGCCCCCGACGCCGTAATCGTCAAACGCCCGTGCTTCACGCCCTTGGCGCTGATCAGGGCGTCCGCTATCGCGCGCACGTCCCCTGCCCTGCCCCGCACCACCAGCACCTCCAAACAGTGGTCGTGATCCAGGTGCACGTGCAGCGTGGATAGAATCGAGCGGTGATGGTCGTGCTGAATGTCCGTCAGCTTCTCGCTCAACAGCCGCACGTGGTGATCGTAGACCAGCGTGACCGTCCCCACCACCTGGCTTTCAGGCGACTCCCACGCCTTCTCCACCAGGTCGTCGCGGATCATGTCGCGGAACGCCTCCGACCGGTTGGTGTATCCGCGCTGCGCAATCAAGCGATCGAATTTATCCAGCAGGTCGGCATCGATCGCCACCCCGATTCGGCTCAGCCCGCCCATGCGTATTCATGGTATCACCGAGGGGTGACACGATTGTCTCAAACGTGATACTGTGGGGGACGGCTGTGCATATCCCCGACGGATTCCTCTCGACGCCGGTTTGGGCCACCCTCGACGTGGCCGCCCTTCCCGCCGTGGGCTACATGGTGCGCCGCGCCCAACGCGGGTTCGACGACGCCAAGGTCCCGCTGCTCGGCGTCATGGGCGCGTTCGTCTTCGCGGCCCAGATGATCAATTTCCCGGTCGGGATCGGGACCACCGCGCACCTGCTGGGCGGCGCCTTGCTGGCATACACGCTGGGGCCGGCCGCGGCCTGCGTCACCATGGCTTCCATTCTGGCCATCCAGGCCCTGGTCTTTCAGGATGGCGGCATTCTGGCGCTTGGCCCCAACCTGATCAACATGGCCATCGCGGGCGTTCTCGCGGGCTATCTGCCATTCTATTTGTGGGGCGCGGGCCGCTGGCGCAAGGCCGCGATCTTCGCCGGCGGAGTCCTCTCCGCGCTGGTGAGCGCGGTGCTGGCGCTGTCGGAACTGTTGCTCTCCGGAGTCCGCATGCCGCTCCCGATTCTGGGCGTCTCGCTCACCCTGTTCCTGGCGGCGGCGCTGCTCGAAGGCGCCATTACCGTGGCGGTGATCGGCGCACTCGAAAAGATCCAACCGGATTTCGTGCGCCAGCCGCGCCTGGGCCGGCCGTTCGCGCTGGGCGCCGCCGCGCTGGCCGGCTTGCTCCTGGCGACGGTTGGCGTGCTGCTGGCCGCCGCCGCGCCGGATGGCATTCAGAAGCTCGGAATCCAAACCGGCATCGCCTCGCGCGCCCAAGCCCTCTTCTCGACTCCGTTTACCGGTTACCAGGCCGCCTTCCTGGCGGCCGGCTGGCAGCGCAAGACCCTCGGCGGACTGGCGGGATTGGCCCTGGTTTATGCGGCCTGCCTGGTTTTCGGACGGGCCGTGGCGCGCAAGAGGAGCGCCTGAGTGCATCACATCGTCCTCGATCGATGGAGCCGCGGGTCGAGCGCCGCCCATCGCCTCGATCCGCGCGCCAAGATCGTTCCCCTGTTGGCCCTGCTGGCCGCGCTGGCCACCGCCCGCCACGGGTTGCCGGAGTTTTCCGCGGCCGTCTTCGTCTTGCTCTGCGCCGCCCTGCTGGCAGCGCGCATTCCCTTGTTTCCGGCGCTGGCTCGCGCCGCCCTGGTGCTTCCGTTCGCCGTTGTGTTCGCGGTGGTCTGCTGGCTCGCGGGCGATCCGGCGCGCGGCCTGTCCTTGCTGCTGAAAAGTTATCTTTCCGCCTTGGCCGTGTTGACCGTGGTGGCCACCACGCCGCTGCCGGCCCTCTTGCGCGGCATCGAGTCCCTGCGCGTCCCCCTCTTTCTCCTCACCGTGGCGCAGTTCCTCTACCGCTACCTGTTCGTGATCTCCGAGGAAGCCCAGCACATGCGTAAGGCCGCCGCCGCGCGCGGGACGCCCACCCGTCCGCTGGCCTCTGGAGGGGCGCGTTTCCGCGCGGCCGCGGGCGCGCTGGCCGTGCTCTTCGCGCGTTCCTACGGCCGCGCCCAGAATGTCCACCGCGCTATGCTGGCCCGCGGCTTTACCGGCCGGCTGCATCCCTTGTTCGATCTCCACTTTCGCCCGGCCGACGCGGCTTTCGCGGCCTTGGCCTCGCTCGCGCCCCTGGCCGCGCGCTTGGCTCTGGAGAAAGTGCCATGAAGCGGCCCGTCATCGAGGCTCGCGGCCTGCGCTTCCGCTACGGCGATGGCGCGCCCGCTCTAAACGGCGTGGATTTCCGCCTCGACGAGGGTGAGTGCGTGGCCTTGCTCGGCCCTAACGGCAGCGGCAAAACCACCTTCGTGCTCCACTTGAATGGATTGCTCGAAGGCGAAGGCAGCATCGAAGTCTGCGGACTTCCCGTCGAGCGGCGCAACCTGCCCGCCATCCGCCGCAAGATCGGTCTGGTGTTCCAGGATTCCGAGAGCCAACTCTTCATGCCCACCGTGCTCGAAGACGCGGCCTTCGGGCCGATCAACCGTGGACTGAGCCGGCCCGAGGCGCTCGAACGAGCCATGGCCGCCCTGAAAACCGTGGGTATGGAGGGATCCGCGGCGCGCGCCCCCTACCACCTGAGCGCCGGGGAACAGAAGAAAGTGGCCATCGCCGGGATACTCGCGACCGATCCCGAAATCCTGGCCCTCGATGAACCTACGACGTTTCTCGACCCGCCGGGACAGCGCGCCTTAGCCGATCTGTTGCGCGCGCTGCCGCAGGCCAAAATCGTCGTCACGCACAACATTCCTTTCGCGCTGGCGCTGTGCCGGCGCGCGGTGTTCTTTCAGGGAGGCGTGATCGTAGCGGATGGCCCGGTCGGCGAGGTAGTGGAGCGCTTCGCGTGGGACTTTGTCGCCGCTGCCCCGCTGCCGCCCCGCTAAACGGACCCGCGGTCTTACTTCTTTCCCGCCGCTGCCTGCTGCTTGCGGTGCGCGGCCCAGCGCTTCCTTTGCGCCGCGGCGATTCGCGCGCGCGCGGCCTCGCTCAGTACCCGCTTGACGCGCCCCGTCCCCTTCGCGGCTCCCGCCGGTCCCGCCGGTCCCGCCGGCGCGGCTTTGCCGCCGAGTTGCGCTTTAATCTCGACGATCTTATCTTCGATCTTCTGTCTCTCGACTTGATAGCCGATTAAGGCCATCTCAAGGATCAAAAGGTCTTCCGCTGCTTTGCCTCGTGCCATAGCTTCACCACGCACAATATAACATATGCGTCGCGGCTTGTGTAAAAATAGCTTCAGGCGCCTAGCCGGATTTACAAGGTGGCATGAGAATCCTCATCCAGCGTGTAAGCCAAGCTCGTGTAATTGTGAGTGACAATACGGTCGGAGCCATTGGCGCTGGATTGCTTGTCTTTCTCGGCGTCGCCAGGTCCGATACCGCCGCCGGCGCGGACTATCTCGTCGACAAACTCCTCGGACTGCGCATCTTCCCGGACGAGGCCGGAAAGATGAATCTCAATGTCAGCCAGGCCGGCGGCGCCCTGCTGATCGTCTCGCAGTTCACTCTCTACGCCGATTGCCGCAAAGGCAGGCGCCCCGGCTTCGACCACGCCGCCCCGCCCGAGACCGCCTTGTCTTTATATAATTACTTTGTGGAATTGGCCGGAAAAGGACCCGTCCCGGTGCAGACCGGCGTCTTTCAGGCCAGCATGCAAGTCCATCTGGTAAACGACGGCCCTGTCACTATCCAAATCGACTCCCCCGCTGGAGACTTCCGATGATCGAAACTTATGGCTTCGCCCGCGCCGGCTTGTTGGGAAATCCGAGCGACGGTTACTTTGGCAAGACCATCTCGTTCGCCATGTCGAATTTCCGGGCGCGCGTCCTGGTTTATCCCAGCGGACGATTGGAAATCAGGCCCTCCAAGGCGGACATTCCCACCTTTGAGAACCTCGAGGACCTCCACGCCGTGACGCGCTGGCGAGGTTACTACGGCGGCGTCCGGATCGTCCAGGCTATCGTCGTCAGACTGGTCGATTATTGCCGCGAGCGCGGCATTGACCTGCCGGACCGTAACTTCACCCTGGAATACGAATCCAGCATTCCCCAGCGGCTCGGCCTGGGCGGATCGAGCGCCATCATCACCGCCGCGTTGCGCGCGCTCTGCCAATATTACGCGATCGACATTCCGCTGCCCGTTCAAGCCAACCTCGCGCTCGAGGCCGAAACCCGCGAACTGGGCGTCCCGGCGGGATTGCAGTACCGCGTGGCTCAGGCCTACCAGGGTCTCGTATACATGGATTTCTCGCGCGATCTGATGCAGTCGCGCGGCTACGGCGAATACCTCCGTCTGGACCCCGGCCTGGCGCGCAACGCCTATGTCGCCTACCGCACTTCTCTCAGCGAGGGAACCGAGGTGTTCCACAATAACATCCGCGACCGCTGGAACCGCGGCGAAACGGCCGTGGTGGAAGCCATGCAAACCTGGGCGAGCTACGCCGAGCAGGGCAAAGAGTGCCTGCTGCGCGGCGATTCCGCGAGGCTTGGCGAACTGATCGACGCTAACTTCGACTTGCGCGCGCGCATTTTCAAAATTAGCGCCGGCAACCGCGAGATGATAGACGCCGCCAGAAGCGCCGGAGCTTCGGCCAACTTCGCCGGGTCCGGAGGCGCCATCGTGGGCCTATATCGCGACGAAGACATGTTCGCCCGGTTGACAAGAGCCATGCAAGCCATCGGAGTCGCCGTAATCAAGCCCAAGATAGCCCGCTGACCGCTGCTTCGTGGCCGCCGATCTTAAGAGAACCGCACCAGGAAGTAACTTTTCTTACCAGTGCGCAGGACCAGCATCGATTTCGACGCAAGGTCCGCTTCGGATAGTGCGCGGTCGCCGTCCACGCGGCGGTTATTGAGGTACACTCCCCCGCCCTGCATCAGCCGGTTGGCCTCCCCCCGCGAACCGCAGGCCCCGGCCTGAATCAGAATCTGCGAAAGCCGCGGACTTGCCGCCAGCGCGCCTCGCTCCAGCGTGATGGAAGGCACGTCGCTGAACACAGCCGCCAGTTCCTCGTCCGAGAGTCCCGCAAGTTCCTTGGTGAACAGCGCCTCGGAGGCGCGCACGGCGTCCGCCAGCGCACCCTGCCCGTGAACCATGGCGGTCATATCTCCCGCCAGGAGTTTCTGCGGGGTGCGCCGCTCCGGATGCAGCCTGTGTGACTCCATAGTCTCCGCGATGGTCTCCAGGCTCTCGAAGGTGAAGATCTTGAGATAACGCTCCACGTCGCGGTCGTCCGTCTGCATCCAGAATTGGTAGAACTGATACGGCGTGGTGCGCCCCGGATCGAGCCAGATGGCGTTGCCGGCCGATTTCCCGAACTTCTCGCCGCCCGATGTGGTCAGCAGCGGCAAAGTCATCCCGTGGACTTCCGCTCCCCTGGCCTTGCGCACCAGATCGATGCCCGCCGTGATGTTTCCCCATTGATCGCTGCCGCCCGCCTGGATCGTGCAGCCATGCCGATCGAATAAGTGCAGAAAATCGTTCGCCTGGATCAGCATGTAGCTGAATTCCGTGTAGGAGATGCCCTGCTCGCGGTCTTCCAGACGCCGCCGCACCGATTCCTTCGCGGCCATGTAATTCACCGTGAAGTATTTCCCCACCGTGCGCAGCCACTCGAGGTAGCCCACCGGCCTCGTCCAGTCGCCATTATCGACTACGATCGCGGCGTTGCCGCCTTCGAACGATACGAACCTGCTCAACTGCGGCCGGATAGCTTCCACGTTGGCCGCAATCGTCTCGGGCGTCAGCAACTGCCGCTCCGCGGACCGGCCGCTCGGATCGCCAATCATCCCCGTGGCGCCCCCCACCAGGACGATCGGCGTGTGCCCGCGCTTCTGCAACCGCGCCAATAACAGAATGGGCAGCATGTGTCCCACGTGCAGACTGTCCGCCGTGGGATCGAAACCTACATAGATCGTGGCGCCGCCCGCATCGAGCAGTCTCTCGAGACTCTCTTCGCTGGTGACCTGTTCGATCATGCCGCGGGCGCGCAGTTCCGAAAGCGTGGACGTGGAATTCATAGTAGAGAATGGCAGGCGGAAGCCCGCCCCATCGAAGAAGCCGGACTCACATCTTGTAGCGGCCGAGGTCCTCGTCGTTAAGTCCCTCCAGCCAGCGGCGCAACTCTTCGTTATTGACTTTATCCGACACCGTGGAAGCCAGCTTGGAGGATTTCAGCACCGTCTCTTCCACGTAAATTGGGCAATCCAGGCGCAACGCCAGCGCCAGCGCGTCGCTCGGACGGGAATCCACGCTGATCAGTTCGCCCTCGCGGTCCAGCCAGATCACCGCGAAAAACGTGTCGTCCTTCAGTTCGCTGACCACCACTTTTCGCAATCCCGTGTTCAATCCGAGCAGCAAGCTCTTGATCAAGTCGTGAGTCATCGGCCGCGGCGTGGATACTTTTTCGATTTCCAGAGCGATGGCGTTGGCCTCGTAGACTCCCACCCAAATAGGCAGCACGGTGTTCCCGTTCACGTCCTTGAGAATGACGATGGGCATATTGGTCACGGGATCCATCATGAGCCCGCGAATTTTCATTTCGACTTCCATTACGCCCTCCAAGCCCCTATTACACCATACTTGCGCTTTCGCCCACCAAGGAGTTGGGGCCCGAGCGCGTCACGCGCACCGGCACGTACCGCCCCGCCAGCGACTCCCCGCCGCCCGCGTGCGTGAAATTCAAAACGCGATTGTCCGAGGTCCGTCCAATCCATTGCCCCAGCGCCGCGTTGCGCCCCTCCACCAGCGCCTCGGCCGTGCGCCCAATCCATTCCGCGTTGCGCCGGATCTGAATGGCGCGCTGTTTTTCCTGCAGGACGACCAGCCGCCGCTGCTTCTCCTCCTCGGGAACCCGGTCTTCCATGGCCAAAGCCGCCGTGTTCGGTCGCGGCGAGTACTTGAAGCTGAACAGCGAATCGAACTCCACCTCGTCCAGCAAACCGAGCGTCTCTTCGAAGTCCCGTTCGGTCTCTCCCGGAAAACCCACGATGATGTCGGTCGTGATGGCGTAACGGCGCTTGGCCGTCTTGATCCACTCGATGCGCCGCATGTATTCGTCGCGCGTGTAGAGGCGCTCCATGGCGGCCAGCACCTTGCTCGATCCCGACTGCGCCGGCAGGTGTACGTGGTCGCAAATGGCGGGGTTGGCATCCATCGCGTCCACAATGCTCTTCACGAAGTCTCGGGGGTGGGACGTGGTGAAGCGTACGCGGCGAATGCCCGGAATCTCCGCCACCCGCGCCAGCAGAGCGGCGAAATCCCAGCCCTCCGGCGACGGGTCGCGATAGCTGTTCACGTTCTGCCCCAGTAACTGGATCTCGCTATATCCCCGCTTCGCCAGGCCGCGCGCCTCCGCCATCACGTTCTCCGACGCGCGGCTGCGCTCCGGTCCCCGCGTGAACGGCACCACGCAATACGCGCACGATTTGTCGCAGCCTTCGACGATCGTGATGTACGCCCGGTGCGGGCTATCGCGCCGCGTGAAGGGCGTCTCGAAGGTCTCGCCGGCATTGAGGCTCAGCCCTGTCACGCGCCGGTTGCCCGCCTCAAGCTCCGTCATCATCTCGCCCAGCCGCGCGTAGCTGGCCGATCCGGCCACCAGGTTCACGTGCGGCGCGCGCTCGAATATCCTCTCGCCTTCCTGCTGCGCCACGCATCCCAGCACGCCGAATATCTTGCCCTTGCCCCCTTCGCGCTGGAATTGCTGAAGCCGGTGGAACACCTTCTGCTCCGCCTTGTCGCGGATGCTGCACGTGTTGTACAGCACCAACCCGGCCTCCGCCGGCGTCTCCACCGGCTCGTATCCCCTCGCCATCAGCGCGCCAATCACCTTCTCGGAATCGTGCGCGTTCATCTGGCATCCGAAGGTTTCGATGTAAAAGGTTTTCCCAGGCACAGTACCTTCATTGTAGTCCGTGGCGCAGGCGCTCCTGCCTGCCGTCGAGACTTGTCTCGACCCACTTTCTTCGCACGCCAACTAAGAGTCTTCGCCGCAAGCCGCCAATGCTAGACTTATAATTATCGCGGGGCAAGCCACATGAAATTCTTCCTCGACACCGCCAATCTGGACGAACTCAGGCGCGGCTCGGCTTGGGGCATCGTCGATGGCGTGACCACCAATCCCACCCTCATCGCCCGGGAGGGCCATCCCATTGAAGAACAGATCCGCTCGATCTGCGGAATCGTGGATGGCGATATCAGCGCCGAAGTGGTCTCCACCAGCGCCGCCGGCATGGTCGAGGAAGGCCTCAAGCTGGCCGCCATTCACAAGAATGTGGTAGTGAAGTGCCCGCTCACCCGCGATGGCATCCAGGCCACCTCGGAGCTGAGCAGGCAGGGCTTCCGCGTCAATGTCACCCTCTGTTTCAGCGCCGGCCAGGCGCTCCTGGCGGCCAAGGCCGGCGCTTACATCGTCAGCCCGTTCGTGGGCCGTTTGGACGACGTGGGCGCCGTAGGCGTCGATTTGGTCCGCGACATCGTCAAGATCTACGGCATTTACGGATACAAGACCCAGGTTCTGGCCGCCTCCTTGCGCTCGCCCTTGCACGTCGTCGACGCCGCCCTGGCCGGCGCGCACATCGCTACCATGCCGTTTAAGGTGATGGATATGCTCTTCAACCATCCGCTCACGGATAAGGGGTTGGAGCAGTTCCTGAAGGACTGGGGCAAAGCGTTTCACAATCCCCCCGCCGCGCGGTGATTGGATTCCAAATTCCCGCTCTGGCTGTGTCCATGGCGATGCAGGCCGTCGCGGTTGCGCTGGCTGCCCTTGCCGTTGGCCTGCTGGCGACCCTCGGTTTCCGCGCCTGGCGCCGCTCCCGCGTCACGCCCGAGGAACGCGAACGCCGCCGCCGCGCCGCGCTGGTCGGGCGTGGAAAGCTTACCGACGCCACCCTGGTGGAAATCGGCGCCGACGTCCTGTTCTATTCCTACGTAGTGCGCGGCGTGGAGTACACCGCTTCGCAAGACATCTCCGGGCTGCGGGCGTTCATGCCCAGCGAGCTCGGCTTGGGCGTCGGCTCCGTCTCGGTGAAGTTCGACCCCAAAATCCCCGCCAACTCCATCGTCCTCGCCGAAAACTGGAGCGGCTTGCATCCCACCAGAGTAGGATAGGCGCGCGCCGAGCTACGAAATCCGATATACGTACGCGTCTTCAACGAAGCGATCGCCAAACACCTGGCCGCCAAGGCGCATCCCTTCGACGCTCTTGGTCTTCCCGAAGGTCCGGCGCAGGTCTCTGATGAAGGGATCGGCCGTCCGGAGGATCATGATCGGCGGGGTATTCCTCGGCGTAAATCCCGCCGGGGCCAGCGAATCGTAGATCAAGCCATAGGCGTCCCTCACATCGGGCAAGTTGAACTTGCGCGCGGAAATAATCAACCGCCAATCTTCGTACTCGGACAAGAACGCCCAGAGCGCCACGCCGACCTTCACCTTCGCGCGTTCGAGAGTATCGAGAACCTCCGAAGCCCTGTTGATGTCCGGGCTCACCATTGCGACTTTATCCATGAGATCACTCCGTGCCGCCAGCAGCATTCGCGCGGATTCCGGACGGTTCCTCCGGTACCTACTCTCCTCGGACCAGGCCTGAACGGCCTCCCAGTTCGCCCCGAAGTCCGGGTCCTTGCCGGCCTGTTCCCGGCGCGCTTCGTCAAGACCCGCGACCTTCATCAGATCCCCCAACCTATGAGAATAGCTGGACTCCACTCTCTTCCTGTCCGGGAATTCACCACGCTGCGTTCCCTTAGCGATGCAGGCCTTCAGAAAGCTCTTGCAGGTCCCTTCGGTCCATGAGCATCCATCATACCGCCCGCAAAGCGCGCCCGCATTTTCGATAGAATCGAATTAGCCGGTATCTGGTCCCACTTGATGGCTCGTCCCCTAGCCGCTCTTTTCGCCCTGCTTCTTTGCGCCGCCGCCCTGCCCGCGGCCGACGACCTGGAGACCCGCATGAAGGCGGTGATCGACGCCTACGCCGTCATCGAGGGCAACGCCGCCGATCCCGTCTCCGCCGATCAGGCTCTCTACCAGGGCGCCATCCCCGGACTCCTGCGTAATCTCGATCCGCATTCCGTCTTCTTCGACCCCGATCAGTTTCAGCAGGTCAAGCGCATGGAGCGGTCCGCCCAGAAGGGCTTCGGCACGGTCGTCTCCCTCTTGCCCGGACGCGTCATCGTCCTCCAGGTGCTGGCCGGCACGCCTTCGGCTAAGGCCGGGCTTACCCCTGGAGACGAGATTGTCGCCGTCAACGGCTATGAGATCGCCCGGCTCGATCAAAATCAGATCGCCGAACTGCTGAGCGAGTCGCGTCAGGGCCAGGCCCGCCTCGTGGTCAGGCGGCCGGGCGCTGGGCGCATCATGCAGCTCGCCCTCACGCCGGAAGAGGTGTCGGCCCCCAGCGTGGACCTCGCCTTCTTCGTCGCCGCCGGCATCGGCTACATCCGCGTCACCGGCTTCGAAGACAGCACCGCCCAATTACTGAAGCAAGCTATCGATAAGCTCGGCGGCCGCGGCCTCGCCGGCCTGGTCCTCGACCTTCGCGGCAATCCTGGCGGACTGCTTACGGCGGCCGTCCAGACCAGTTCCCTTTTCCTCCAGCCAGGCGCCCAGGTGGTCACTCTGCGCGGCCGCCACGTGCCCGAAAAGACCGAAGTGGTTCCCACCATCGCCGAGCCGTACGATTTCAAGCTCGCCATTCTGGTCGACGCCAAGTCCGCTAGCGCCTCCGAGATCGTCTCCGGCGCCATGCAGGATCATGACCGCGCTACCATTCTGGGCGAGGTCAGCTTCGGCAAGGGCCTGGTGCAGAGCGTTTTCCCGCTCAGCGAAAACACCGGCCTCGCGCTCACTACGGCGCTCTACTACACCCCCAGCGGCCGCTCCATCCAGAAGCCGCTCGACGTTTCCAAGTTCGAGCTGGCCGGCGCCACCGCCAACCCCAACGCCAAACTGTCGTTCCATACGGATAAGGGCCGTACCGTGGCCGGCGGCGGGGGCATTCAGCCGGATCTGGTGGTCTATCCCGCCCCCATGAACCGTCTGCGCGCCGTGCTCGAAGCCAGCGGCTCTTTCCCCGATTTCGCCACCGAGTACCTCCGCGACAACCAGATCACCCAGGATTTTGAGATTACGCCCGCAATCCTCGACCGCTTCCGCGTCTTCCTGACCGAGCGCCGCATCCAACCCTCCGTCGCCCAATGGTCCGCCGAAACCGATTTCGTTTCCAATCGCCTGCTCACCGAGATCTTCAACCAGGCCTTTGGAGTGGCCAAGGGCGACGAGGTCGAGGCCCGCCGCGATCCCGTGATTCAAAAAGCCGTGGAAGTGTTGGGGCAGTAACGCAGGGTCTTGCCGGAAAGCTGAAAGCTGATAGCTGATAGCTGACCGCTGACCGCTCTTCTTCGCCCCCGCTCTCCTGCCATAATGAAACCGGAGGCTTGCATCGTGGCTACCTTCACTTCTCCGCCATCCACCTCGCTCGCCGACGAAAAGAACCCTTGGCTGGCCGCCGCCGCCCGCTTCGACGAGGCTGCCCTGCGGCTCAAGCTCGACGACGGCATGCAAAAGGTCCTGCGCGCGCCGGCTCGGGAGATCTGCGTCAACATCCCCGTACTGCTCGACGACGGCCGCATAGAGGTCTTCACCGGCTACCGCGTCCAGCATTCCATCGCTCGCGGACCGGCCAAGGGCGGCATCCGCTTCGCCCCCGACGTGACCCTCGACGAAGTCCGCGCCCTGGCCTCCTGGATGACCTGGAAGTGCGCCGTCGTGAACATTCCCTTCGGTGGCGCCAAAGGCGGCGTCGTCTGCGATCCCAACGTGCTCTCCGACGCCGAACTCGAAAAGCTGACGCGCCGCTACACCGCCGAGATCATCGACTTCATCGGTCCCGAGCGCGACGTGCCCGCGCCCGACGTCAACACCAACGAGAAGATCATGGCCTGGATCATGGATACCTATTCCATGCATGCGCGCCATACCGTCACCGCCGTGGTTACAGGTAAGCCCATGGCCTTGGGAGGCTCGCGCGGCCGCCCGGAGGCCACCGGCCGCGGCTGCATGATAGTCGCACTGAAGGCTCTGGAGCGCTTCGGCCTCCGCCCGGAGAGCGCCAGCGTGGTGATTCAAGGCTTCGGCAACGTCGGCGGAATGGCCGCCCGCTTGATGGCCGCCAAAGGCTTCAAGATCGTCGCCATCGTGGAGTACGATGGCGCCGTCTACAATCCCAAAGGGCTCGACATCGGCGCGCTCCGCGAACATCGCCGGGAAACCGGCTCCATTACCGGCTTTTCCGAAGGCCAAGACATGGACCGCGAGGAGGCTATGTTCCTGCCCTGCGACGTTCTGCTGCCCGCCGCCACCGAAAACGTCGTCACCTCGCAAAACGCCGCCCGCTTGCGCTGCAAGATCCTGTGCGAAGGCGCCAACGGTCCCACCACCCCGCTGGCCGACGCCGTCCTGGAAGACCACCGGATCTTCGTCATCCCCGACATCCTGGCCAATGCGGGCGGGGTCACCGTCTCCTACTTCGAGTGGGTGCAGGACCGCCAGGGCTTCTTCTGGAACGAGCAACTGGTGAACGGCCGCCTCGAAGAGATCATGCTCGAAAGCTTCGACGCCGTCGTGGCCTACGCCGATAAGCACGGCGTCCACAATCGCACCGCCGCCTATATGCTCGCCCTGGACCGCGTCGCCGCGGCCATCAAGCTGAGAGGAATCTACGCGTGACGCTCGACGCCGCGCGCCAACGTGGGGCAGGCGCTTCCGCCTGCCGGCCGCCCACCCCCACCCCCCATGTCCTCTGACGCCTCCACGCCGCTAATGCGGCAGTACGACGGCATCAAACAGCAGGCGCCCAACGCCCTGCTGATGTTCCGCCTGGGCGATTTCTATGAGCTGTTCTTCGAGGACGCCGTCACCGCCGCCCGCGAGCTCGAAATCACTCTCACCTCGCGTAACAAGGAAAAAGGCGCCGCCATCCCCATGTGCGGCGTCCCTTACCACGCCGCCGAAGGCTACATCGCCCGCCTCGTTCAGAAGGGCTATCGCGTCGCCATCTGCGATCAGATGGAAGACCCCAGGCTGGCCAAGACGCTGGTCAAACGCGAGCTTACCCGCATCGTGACGCCCGGCACCGCCATGGACGCCAACCTCGTGCGCTCGCGCGAGAATAACTACCTGGCCGCCGTGGCGCGCGTGGGCGCCCGTTCGGCCGTGGCCCATGTCGATATCTCCACCGGCGAGTTTCGAGTGACCGAGATGGACCCCGCCGAAGTCGCCGGAGCCCTCGAACAACTCGGCGCCCGCGAAGCCTTGTTCCCCGGCGATCTGCCGCTAACCTCTGCCGCCGAGCGCGCCCCTCGCTTCCTCCGCACCGAGATCGAAGAGTGGATCTTCACCCCGGATTACGCCGGCCGCACCCTGCGCGAGCACTTCAAGCTTCTCTCGCTCGATGGCTGCGGCCTCGCCAACCGTCCCGCCGCCGTGGGCGCCGCCGGCGCCATCCTGCACTACCTTCGCGAAACCCAGCGCGCCGCGCTCGACCACCTGGACCGTCCCGCCTTCTACGACCGCGCCGATTCCATGCTCCTCGACGCCGTCACCGTCCGCAATCTGGAACTCGTCGAGCCGCTCTTCGCAGCCGACGCCGGCGAACGCGCCCAGCCCACCGTGCTTGGCTCGCTCGACCAGACCCAGACCGGAATGGGCGGCCGCCTCCTCCGCCAGCGTCTCCTCCGCCCCTCCATGGACCTGCCGGAAATCGAACGCCGCCTGGACGCCGTCGGCGAACTCCTCAACCGCACCATCCTCCGCGCGGAGCTTCGCAAGCGCCTCGATGGCGTCCTCGACATCGAGCGCCTGCTCGCCAAAGTCACCCTCGGGTCCGCCTCCCCGCGCGATGTTCTGGCGCTCGGCCGCTCGCTCGAAAAGGTCCCGGACCTTAAGCGTCTGGTGGTCCCCACCGGGGAAGCCTCGCCCAGCCTGTGCAGCCTGCATGACCGCCTCAACGAGCTGCCCGAGGTGACCAACCTCATCCTCGAAGCCATCGCCGACGATCCGCCCCTCGCCATCTCCGACGGCGGCGCCATTCGCGCCGGCTATAACGCCGAGCTCGACGATCTGCGCGATCTCAGCCGCAACGGCCGCCAGTACATCGCCCGCATCGAGGAACGCGAACGCCAGCGCACCGGCATCCAGTCGCTCAAGATCCGCTTCAATAACGTATTCGGTTACTACATCGAGATCACCCGCGCCAACCAACACCTGGCCCCGGCCGATTACGAACGCAAGCAGACCCTGGCCAACGCCGAGCGCTTCACCACCCCCGAGTTGAAGGACTACGAGCGTAAGGTGTTGGACGCCGAAGATAAGATCCTCACCCTCGAAAAGGACCTCTTCGCCGACGTTCGCAAACGCGCTGCCGCCCATGCCCAGCCCATCCGCGCCACCGCCGCCGCGATCGCCGAATTGGACGTGGCCGCCTCGCTCGCCCAGGTGGCGGCCGAAAACCGCTACTGCCGCCCCGCCTTCCCCCAAACCGGCGAGATGCGCATCCTGGCCGGACGCCATCCCGTCATCGAGCGCCTGCCCGACCAGGACGCCGGCCGCTTCATCCCCAACGATCTGTATCTCAACGACTCCACCGACCTGATCGCCATCATCACCGGCCCCAACATGGGCGGCAAATCCACCTACCTGCGCCAAGCCGCGCTCATCGCCATCCTGGCGCAAATGGGGTCGTTCGTCCCGGCCGATTCCGCCATCCTGCCCGTAATCGACCGCGTCTTCACGCGCATCGGCGCCTCCGACAATCTCTCGCGCGGCCGCTCTACCTTCATGGTGGAGATGACCGAAACGGCCGTCATCCTCAACACCGCCACGCCCCGCAGTCTCATTGTCCTGGACGAAATCGGCCGCGGCACCGCCACCTTCGACGGCCTGGCGCTCGCTTGGTCCGTCGTCGAACACATTCAGGCGCGCACCCAGGCCAAGACCCTCTTCGCCACCCACTATCACGAGCTAACCGAACTCGCCGACCTCCTCGCCGGCGTGCGCAACCTGCGGGTCTCGGTCAAGGAAGCCGGCGACCATATCATCTTTCTCCGCAAAGTGGAGCCCGGCCGCGCCGACCGCAGTTACGGCATCGAGGTGGCGCGCCTGGCCGGCCTCCCCCTCGGCGTCATCGAACGCGCGCGCGAAGTTCTCAAATTGCACGAAAAGACCGAACAGGCCGTCAGCGGCGAGCTGACTCATGCCGAGAAGCGCGCTCCCCTGCAGATCCAGCTCTTCGAACCCGTGGGATACGGCCTCGCCGAGCGCATTCGCGGTCTGAACCTGGACGAACTGCGGCCCATCGAAGCGCTGCAACTATTGAGCGACTTACAAAAGGAGTTGAAGCGCCCGTGAGAGTAGCCGGCATCATGAGCGGCACCTCGCTCGACGGAATCGACGTGGCCATCGTAGAGATCCGCGGACGCCGCATCGAAACCATCGGCTTCCAATCCACCCCCTACCCGGAATCCGTACGCGCCGCCATCCTCGCCGTAAGCGGTGGCGCCGCAAAACGGGGACAGGCTCGGATTTCGCCGCCGTTGCGAAACTCCGTGCCTGTCCCCGTTTTGCCCTGCCGCGAAATCTCCCGCCTGAATTTCCAGCTAGCCACCCTTTACGCTAGCGCCGTCCTGAAAGCCGTCCGCCGCTTCGGCCCTGTCGGCCTGATCGGCTGCCACGGCCAGACCATCTATCACGAAGGCGGCTCGAACACTCTGCAAATCGGTGAAGCCGCCGTCCTCGCCGAGCGCACCGGCGTCCCCGTGGTCTCAAACTTCCGCGCGCGCGATATCGCCGCCGGCGGCCAGGGCGCGCCCTTGGTTCCCTACGCCGATTATCATCTCTTCCGCCATCCCCGCCGCATGCGCATCGCGCTTAACATCGGCGGCATCGCCAACATCACCGCGATCCCTCCGAACGCACGCCCCGAAGACGTCACCGCGTTCGATACCGGCCCCGGCAACATGGCGATCGATGCCCTGGCCCGTGAGTTTTCGAAAGGTAAGTTGAACTATGATCGCGCCGGCAAGATAGCGGAGTCGGGCAAGGTAGACAGGCCGTTGCTCGACGCCCTACTGGCGGACCGCTACTACCGCCGCCGCCCCCCCAAGAGCGCCGGCCGCGAACAGTACGGCGCCGATTTCGTGGCCCGCATGAAGCAATCCGGCCTGCCGCTCCGGGACCTGATCGCCACCGCCACCGTCCTCACCGCCGCCACCATCGCGACGGCCGTAGGACCAGTGCTAGATTCCAAAACCGACCTGATCGTCTCCGGCGGAGGCGCGCACAACCCCCAAATCATGGCCCATCTGGCCGCCTTCCTCCCGGAAGTCGCCATCTCCACCTCCGCCGATCACGGCATCGATGTCGACGCCAAGGAGGCCATCGCCTTCGCCTTGCTGGCGCACGAGACTTGGCGCGGAAGACCCTCTAACCTGCCCTCCGCCACCGGCGCCAAGCGTGCCGTCGTGCTAGGAGACATAACGGCCTGACGCTAGCGGAACATCGGTTGCGGCGCCGTCACCGGCAGACGCTGCGAAACCGGCTCGCCGACGCGCATCGCCGCCCAGTCGTACGCGAATTCCTTCCCGCAGTCCAGGCACGCGATATAGGTTCGCGCCACCCCTCGCCCAGAGGTCAGCGGAAACGTGGTGCGCCGATGCGAACACCTGAACATCGCATTGAGAACGGATTGAAACATAGTCCGACCCCCTTCCATACACTGTTAGATGGGTCGCGTCCAACCTAAGTTTCAGTACTGGGTACCGGCCAAGCCGCAAAACGGGGACAGGCTCGGATTTCGCCGCCCTTGCGAAACTCCGTGCCTGTCACCCTTTTTCCCTGAGGTAACTCCCTATATCTTCCGCAACTTGGAGCTAATCGCTTGCGCGATCAGAGTCCCATGAAAACGCCCGTTTTCGATAAATACCTCGTCGGTATGCATCCCCGCGACAATTACGCCCGCCAGGTGGATGCCGGGTCTCTCGCTTTCCAGTGTCTCGGGATTAGTGCGCGGCCTAAGTGTCTCCGGCGCCAAAGTAATCCCTATGGAATTCAAGAAAGTCAGGTCCGGACGATAACCCGTCAGCGCAAACACGAAGTCATTCCTTAACGAGACTTCACCTTCCGGAGTCAAGACTCGAATCAAATCTCTCTGTATCTCGACCACACGTGACGAAAAGTACGCTTTGATCTCCCCGCTCTTGATCCGGTTCTCGACGTTCGGCTTGATCCAGTACTTCACCGAATCCGAAATCCCCGGCCCCCGGTGGATCAACGTCACGCGAGCGCCGGTCCACAACAGCTCCAGCGCCGCGATGGCCGCCGAGTTCTTGCCCCCAATCACCGCTACATCATGGTTGTAATAGGGATGCGCCTCTTTGTAATAATGCAGTACCTTATCCAGGTCCTCGCCCGGCGCGTTCAGCGGGTTCGGCACGTCGTAGTACCCGGTCGCCAGTACGATCTTGCGCGCCTGGTAAACCTGCCCGCATCCCCGGCGGTCCGTCGTATCCACTTGAAACGCATTGTCTTCGCCCGCGATCCGGTCCACGCGTTCGTACTGCCGGATGTCCAGCCGATAGTGCTCCGCCACGCGCCGGTAGTACTTCAGCGCTTCCGTACGGTTGGGCTTGTCGTTGAGGCTCGTCATCGGAAGATTCCCGATTTCGAGCAGCTCAGGCGTGGTGAAAAATGTCATGTGCGCGGGGTAGTGATAAATCGAGTTCACCACGCAGCCCTTCTCCACCAGCACGGTCTTGACCCCGCGCTGTTGGAGTTCGATGCCGCAAGCCAGCCCCGTCGGCCCGGCCCCCACTACGATGGCGTCCACGGATTCGCTCATGGCGCTACAGCTTGCTCTCCACTTCGCGATACACGTTTTCGAGCGCGCCGGCGATGGCCGATGCGTCTTTGCCCCCGCCTTCCGCCATGTCCGGCCGCCCGCCGCCCTTGCCTCCCACGGCTTGCGCCACCGCACCCGCCAGCTTGCCCGCGTGGATCTTGCCCGTCAGGTCCTTAGTCACCGCCGAGACCAGCGCCACATTGCCTTCATCGGCGGAAACCAGCACCACCACCGCGCTCTTCCACTTGTTGCGCAACGCATCCGCCAGCTCGCGCAGTTGCTGCCGGTCCATGCCGTCTAACCGCGCCGCCAGCGTCCTCACGCCGTTCACCGTGCGCGCCTGCGCCTCGAGCGACGCCACCGACGCTTGCGCCAGCCGCGTCTTCAAATGCTCCACCTGTTTTCCGAGAGCTTTTTCCGCCGCCAGCAGTTTCTCCACGTGTTCGATCAGCTCCGGCTCCGAGGCCTTGACGATCTCCGCCACGCGCCGCAGCGCATCCGCCGATTCCTGGTATTGCCGCAGCGCCCCTTCGCCCGTCAGCGCTTCGATGCGCCGCACGCCCGCCGATATGCTCTCCTCGTAAACAATCTTGCAGAGCCCGATGTCGCCCGTCCGCCGAACGTGCGTTCCGCCGCACAACTCCCGGCTGAAGCCCGGCACGGAAACCACCCGCACCTCCTCGCCGTATTTTTCCCCGAACAGAGCCATCGCCCCCGTGGCAATGGCCTGGTCGATGGGCATGACATCCGTCGCCACCTCGGCGTTCTTCAGGATCTGCCCGTTCACAATCCGCTCGACTTCCTCAATCTCCCGCCGGTCCATCGCCGCGTAGTGCGAAAAGTCGAACCGCAGCCGCCCCGGCTCCACCACGCTGCCTTTTTGCTTGACGTGCGTGCCCAGCACCTGCCGCAGCGCCGCGTGCAGCAGGTGCGTGGCCGTGTGGTTGCGCCGCGTCGAGTCGCGCGGCGGCGCCGCCACTTCGGCTCGCAACAAGCTGCCCATGCGCACCGGCGCACAAGCCGTAATGCGGTGCACCGTCAGACCCGGGACGCCGGGGAAGGCGCCTTCGACATCCGCCACTTTCTCCCCCGCCTGCGAATACAGCGCGCCGCGGTCGCCCACCTGGCCGCCCGACTCCGCGTAAAACGGAGTCTTGTCGAGCACCAACTCCGCCCGCGCGCCGGCTGGAACCTCTTCCACCGGCTGGCGGTCCACCAGCAGCCCGATCACCCGCGCCGCCGCTTCCAACTCCGCATAGCCCAGGAATTTCGTGCGCCCTTGCTCCAGCAGCTTCCGATAAGCCGGCGCCACCGCGCCCTTTTCCGCGCCCTTCCAACTCGCCCGTGCGCGCTCGCGCTGGCGGTCCATCTCGCGGTCGAACCCTTCCCGCTCGATGGTCAGCCCGCGTTCGCGCGCCATCTCCTCCTGCTCGTCGATGGCCAGCCCGTACGTATCGTAGAGCTTGAACGCCACCGCGCCCGGCAGCACTCCGTCCTGGACCTGCTTGATCTCCTCGCCGAATACCTTCTCCGCCACCAGGAACGTGGTCGCGTACCGATGCTCCTCTTCCTTCACCACCCGCGCCACGCGCTCCACGCTCTCCAGCATTTCCGGGTACGGCGCCCGCATCAGCTCCGCCACGAATCCGGTGAGCTTGTACAGGAACGGCTCTTCCACCCCGATCAGCCGCACGTTGCGCATGGCCCGCCGCATGATCTTGCGCAGCACGTAGCCGCGTCCGTCGTTGGCCGGCAGCACGCCATCGTGGATCAGAAACGCGGCCGAGCGCGCATGGTCGGCCGCGATCCGCAGCGCCGTGTCCACCTTCGCATCGGCGCCGTAGGATAGGCCGAACATGCCCGCCGCGTGCAGAATGATCGGCTCGATCAGGTCCGTCTCGTAAACCGAAAGCTTGCCGTTGAGCACCGCCGCGATGCGCTCGAGCCCCATCCCCGTATCGATCGAAGGCCGCGGCAACGGCGTCAAAACGCCGTTCGCATCCCGGTTGTACTGCATGAACACCAAATTCCAAATCTCCACGAACCGCCCGCCGCCATCCTCCGGGAACGCTTCGTTTTCGTGCCCCGCCTCGGCCGCCTCCGGCCCCAGGTCGTAGTGGATCTCCGAACACGGCCCGCACGGGCCGGTCTCGCCCATTTGCCAGAAATTGTCTTTCTCGTCGAGCCGGAAAATGCGGCTCTTGTCCACCCCGGCCACCTCTTGCCACAGCCGCTCCGCGTCGTCGTCTTCGCGGAAGACGGTCACGTAGAGCTTATCCTTGGGCAGCCCGTAATCCTTGGTGATCAGGTCCCACGCGAACTTGATGGCTTCCGCCTTGAAGTAATCCCCAAACGAGAAATTGCCCAGCATCTCGAAGAACGTCAGATGCCGCCGCGTATACCCCACGTTCTCCAGATCGTTGTGCTTGCCGCCCGCCCGCACGCATTTCTGCGAGCTGGTTGCCCGCGAATAATCGCGCTTCTCGATGCCCAGAAACGTGTCCTTGAACTGATTCATGCCCGCGTTGGCGAACAGCAATGTCGGATCGTTCCCCGGAACCAGGGAAGAGCTGGGGACCACGCGGTGCCCCCGTTCGGCGAAAAAGTCGAGAAAACGCTGTCGGATTTCGTGGCCTGTCACTGAGATTCCTTTTGGGTGTGGTCTAAATACAATTGTACCCAGTCATGGCCGCACGCCCAGCGTCTTCTCGATCCACGCGATCATATCGGGCTTCCAGTGCTGCATCTCGGGGGCCCGCCAGCCGCCCATCCCGTGCCCGCCGCCCTCAATCGCGATCAGCTCGCAGCCCGCGCCCACCTGATGCATCGCATCGCAAAACTCGGGCGATTGCTCGTACGCCACCTGGTCGTCCTGGTTCCCGTGTATGCACAGAAAGGGCGCCATCCCCTTGTGAACCGCAAACATGGGAGACACGGCGTGCAGCTTCGCCAGGCCTTCCGCGTCCAGCCGCTCCGCCCCAAAGAAGTGAATCCCGCCGCCTCGCGCCGCGTGTCCGTCGATCACGGCCATATTGAACCGCTCCGGATGGTCGCGCCGCAACTGCGCCAGCTTCCCGTAATCCACCGGCCCGTAAAAATCCACCACCGCCGCCACCCGCGTCTCCGGCGTCTCGTGCGTCCCGGCGTAGTTCACCAGAAACCCGCCTGCCGATTCGCCGATAAGCGCCAACTTCGACGCGTCCACGCGGTATTCCGCGGCGTTCGCCTTCACCCACCGGATCGCGCTCTCCACATCCGCATTTGCTTCCGGAAAACGAAATTCGGGCGCCATCCGGTAGTCGATGCTGAACCACGCGATCCGGGCGTTGGCCAGCACGTCGAACAGCGGCCGGACATTGGTGCTCTTGCTCCCCCCATCGAACCCGCCGCCGTGAATCAGAATGGCGGCCGGAAACGGTCCCGGCCCATCCGGAATGTAAAGGTCGAGCAGCATGGACTTCCCGCCAGGGTGGGCGTATTCCACGTCCTTCCGTTCAAGAGGAGCGCCTGCTAGCGTGGCGGCGCAAGCCACAACCAACGTCAGAACCCGTGTCCGCATGGAAGTAGATTGTATCAGTCCCCGCCGCCCTTCATCGCGCGGCCACCCGCGGCCCCGCTGCTATTCCCACCCCCGCCGGCAACAGCATTGCTAAACCGGGAAATCGTTGCGCCAGTCGCGCCTTGCACTGGTCCGAGTGTTCCATTTGAAATACAGTGTACTCCCCAACGTTATGGAAACGATCCTGCCGGGCGACTCGTCTCTCGGATTTGGAGGAAATGGAAAATGCGTAGGACGACAACCGTTGTAGCGGCGCTGGCCATTCTCGCGGGGATCGTAGCCCTCCCCGCTCTCGCTCAGGCCCCGCCATCTTATGCGCCGGGCCAGTTGGACCAACTGGTGGCCCGCATCGCTCTTTATCCCGACCCGTTACTGGCCCAGGTCCTGGCCGCGGCCACTTATCCCAATGATATTCCCGCCGCCGCCCAGTGGGCCGATCAGCACCACTACCTTAGCGGCCAAACCCTTGCCGGCGCCATCGCCGCCGACCAACTGCCTTGGGACCCCAGCGTACAAGCGCTGCTCCCCTTCCCGTCGGTGCTCGACATGATGAATGCCGACATGAACTGGACCACCGACCTTGGCAACGCCTTCCTGGCGCAGCAACAGGACGTGATGGACGCCGTGCAGCGCCAGCGCGCCCTGGCTCAACGCTACGGCTACCTCAGGACCAATGGCCAGATCGTCGTGGGCGGTGGGCCGTATATTTCCATCATGCCCGCAAACCCCGCCTTTATCGTGGTTCCTTACTATAATCCGGGGATCGTGTTCCTGGCCCCGCGCGTCGGATTCGCCGTCGGCGGCGCCATCCGTTTCGGTTTCGGCGTGAACCTCGGCGGCTTCTTCGCGCCCTGGGGCTGGACCAATGGAGGCATCCGCTTCGATTGGGGCGCACATGCCGTGTTCCTCAACAACGCGCGCTGGGGCCGAACCTGGGTCAACCGTGGCGCGTATACCCATCCCTACGCCGAGGTCCGCCGCCCCGCGCCGGGCATCGCGCGTCCCGCCGAGGCGCACAGACTGGTTACGCGCTCCGAAGCTGAGCGGAATGCCCCCAGGCAAGGCAAGCCCGCCCCCCGCGAAGCCCACCGCGAAGAGCGCCGCTAACTCGCCGTATTCGCCGAAGCCAGGTTCGTGGCGGTCTGCGAGAAGATTCCCTTCAGGCTGCCACCCGCCCCAAAGAACACGGCCGACGCGGCCAGCGCCACGAAGGCCGTAAGCAGGGCGTACTCGATGACATCCTGCCCCTGTTCCTCTTTCCAGAGACTCCGCAGCCACGTCATCGCATTTGCCCCCGTATCGTTGTCGAACGTGCGCGGCTCCAATTCAGCCTGCTCCATGCTAGCGGCTCGCCCGGACCCTGGCAAGGTAGACTCCCGGCAGACGCCGGCCGCTCGCCTTCGATAGCGGATCGATGCTATCGGTCGATAGCGCCGCCCTAACCGTTGAAGACGATTACAACAATCGGAAGTTCACCTCAATCGTCGCCTGCACCGTCACTGGCGCGCCATTCCGCATGCCTGGCGCGAAGCGCCACTTGCCGGCCGCATCGGCGGCCTTTTGATCCAACCCCAATCCCAGTCCGCGTATCACACGCATGTTGCGCGCCAAGCCATCCGGCCCGATTTCCACATAAAGCACCACCGTCCCCTCGTACTTTGCGGCGCGCGCTTCCTCCGTGTACTGCGGCTCGACTTTATGGATGAGATGGGGCCCGGTCACGCCGCTCCCCACGCGAAGCACAGCCGAACTGACGACCGCATCGGGAAGCGGAGCGGCCGCGACCACTGGCGCGTTCTGCCCCTGCGCCTTGCGCAAAGCGTCGGCCTGCTCCTGCATGGCCTTGGCGTCGTCACCGCGATTCTCCCTGCGCAGCATCAGCGCGTACAGTTCCATGATGGTGGCCGCCTGGGCCGAGTTCGGATCTTCCACCGCCATCGCCGCATGCAACAGAGACTCCGCCTCGGCTGCCCTGCCCTGCCGATCCCGTGCGATGGCCATCCACATCAAGGCCGTGCCGGCTTTGGCCGCATCGGCGGTTTGCGCCCGCTCGAAATACCCGAACGCCTGGTCTGGTCCGTCCTTGCCCCGGCTAAGCAGCGCCAGCGTTCCCAGGTCGATCAGCGCGCCGGCCGCCTCGGGCGTTCCGTCCAGCGCGGAGAGCGCCTTTTGGTAGAATGCCTCCGCTTGGCCGATGTCGCCGCGCATCCGCTCCAGGTCGCCAATCTTCATCAACCCCATCCCATAGCTCGCGCTGTGTTGGCCGGAAGCCTGTTCGCGGATGGCCAGCGAGGTGTCCAGCAGCCTGCGCGCCCCGTCGTAGTTGCGCTCCGTTTCCGCTTCTTTCGCGGCGCTCTCCAACATCTCGTGGTTCTTCTGCGCGGCGGCGGCCCGAATGGTGGCATCCGCGCCGGCCGGCGGCGGCGCCGGAGCCTGTTGCGCCTGCAAGGCCGCCAGCGGAATGGCGATGGCCGCCGCCGCCAGTCCCGCGGCCCATGCCGACGCCAGTCCCGCCCGCCCGCGGCTCCGTCCCGAATCCAAAATGGCCAGCAGCCGGCCCTCCAGTTGCGATGGCCGCGCCATCTCCACGCCCGCCCAGCCCGTGGCCGCCGACGCTTGCATCGTGCGCGCGATCTCCAGCAGATGGCTGGCATAATCCGGCGCCGCCGCGCCCAAACTCAGTACCACATCGTCCGCCGCGCGTTCCCGTGCCTTCAGAAACTCGCGCCACGCCATCCACGCCAGCGGATTCCACCAGTACAGACTCAGCGCGGCCCGCGCCACCAGGTGCGTCGCATGATCTCCGCGCCGTACATGCGCCAGTTCGTGCAGCAGCACCACGCGCCGCCGCTCGCTGCTCCAATCCCCTGCATCGGCCGGCATGAAGACCGCCGGATGGAATAGGCCGAACGACGCCGGCATGCGCCCCGCGCGCGTCTCCAGCACGTCCACCGCCCCGTCGATTCCCATCGCCTCCAGAAGCGCTGGAAGATCCGCGTCGCGAAACGGCCTGGCCGTGCGCCGGGCATGCCGCATCACGGCCCAGCCCGCCAGCATTTGCGCCCATGCCGCCGCCGCGCCCGCCGCCCAAAGCAGCATCAGCCACAGACGCCAATCGGGACGCCACCGGGCGGGCTTCACCGTCGCGCTGGGGGCCCCACCGGCTCGCGCCTCGCCCTCGGGAACTAAGGCCGGGGACGCCACGGCAGTCGTCCGGAATACCGCGCTCGCCGGCAGCAGCGCCCGCGGCACGGTCACCCGTACCGCCGGAATCGCCACCGAAAGCAACGGCAGCGTCAACAACGCGGCGGCCCCCGCCGTCCATACCAGATGCAGCGCCGCGGCCGATCTCCCGCGCAGCGCCATCGCCATCAGCCATGCCGCGCCCAGCAGTACCGTGCTCTTGAGCGCCGCGCCCGTCAACAGCGAAAACCACGCCGCTTCGTTCCAGCCAGGCATTTACTTTCCCTCCCTTTTGGCGTTCTCTATCATTTCCGCCATCCGGTCCAATTCCTCCCGCGTGAGGCGATTGGAAGAAACGTCCAGAAGCGCCGCCACCACCTGTTCCGGCGCCTCGTCGAAAAACGTGTCGAGCAGATGCTTCACCGCCGAGCGCTTGGCCTTCTCCCGCGTCACCACCGGTACGTATACGTACTTCAACCCTTCCGCCTGGTGTTTGACGTGACCCTTGTCCTCGAGCACCCGCAGCATCGCGCGCACCGCCGAATAGCCCGGCGCGTCTTCCATGCCGGCCATTACCCCGGCCACCGAAGCCTTGCCGTCGCGGTAGAGGATCTCCATGATCTGCCGTTCCCGCCGGCTCAATCCCGTCAGAGCCATGAGTCTCGCACCTCCTGCTGGATTATCAGCATCATGCTATAAAATTAGCACTGAACGGCGCGGCTGTCAAGGCGCAAAAAGGGGACAGACGCATTTTTCGCCCGAATTCCGCCGCTTCGCCCATTCCTGGCCTTCTCCGCGCCGCCGCGTGGGATGCGGAACCTCGTGCCTGTGCCCCTTTTGCCCCCGCCGGTCCCGGGAACTGCTACGCTGTCGTTTCAACCCATGCCCGACAGTCTCGACATGTCCGGCGAGGAAATCCGCGCCGTCGGCCTGGCCGCCACCCGCCTGATCGCCGCCTATTACGAATCTTTGCCCCAACGGCCCGTCATTGAGGCTTCCACCGCCGCCGCCATCCGCGCGGCCATTCGCGAGCCGCTCCCCCAGGAAGGCGCCGATTTCGACGCGCTGCTGGCCACCGTGCGCGACGTCATCCTCCGTTTCAGCCGCCACAACGGCCACCCGCGGTTCTTCGGCTACGTGGCGTCCCCGGGCGCTCCCGTAGCGGCCGTGGGCAGCATGATCGAGGCCGCCCTGAATGCCAACGTCACCTGCTGGCGCTCAGCCCCCGCCGGCACGGAGTTGGAGCGCCTCGTGATCGACTGGCTGAAGGAGATGCTGGGCTATCCCGCCGCCGCCGCCGGCCTCCTGACCAGTGGTGGATCGATGGCCAATTTCGCCGCCCTCGCCACCGCCCGCAGCGCCGCCGTTCCCTCCGTGGTCCGCCAGGGCGTCGCCGCCGCCGCCCAGCGCCTATGCGTGTATGTCTCCGAGGAGGGCCACTATTCCGTCCGCAAGGCCGCCGGTTTGCTCGGCATCGGCGAAGAGAACGTCCGCACCGTCAGCGCCGCCGCCCGTCTCCAAATGGACGCCGCAGATTTGGACCGCCTGGTCCGCGCCGATCTCGCCGCCGGCCATCTTCCCCTCTGCGTCGTGGCCAATCTCGGTACCACCGCCAGCGGCGCCGTCGATCCCATCGCCGAACTGGCCGAAGTGGCCCGCCGCTTCGGTCTCTGGCTGCACGTGGACGCCGCCTACGGAGGCTTCGCGGCCTTGGCGCCTTCGGGCCGCCCCTTCTTCAACCACATCGCCCTTGCCGATTCCGTGACCCTCGACCCTCACAAGTGGCTCTATCTGCCCGTGGGCTGCGGTTGCGTGCTCTACAAGAACCCCGCCGCCGCCCGCGCCGCCTTCAGCCAGGACGCCGAGTACACCCGCGTCATTGGCCTCGAGCGCGACGAGGCCTTCGCCTTCTGGGACTATGGCCCCCAGCTCTCGCGCCCTTTCCGCGCCTTGGATTTGTGGCTGCTCCTCAAGTACGCCGGCGCGCACCGGCTGGGCCAGGCC